>OKWJ01000035.1_pt1 | contig 219817 bp, 175 predicted proteins | sample 1607121 | NCBI WGS metagenome assembly OKWJ01 (sample SAMN04414080, study PRJEB24778) | human gut metagenome | material: faecal | host: Homo sapiens | reverse complement strand
TGCAGCGTGTCCTCCCCCTTTCCAAGGGGGAGTTAGAGGGGGTTCAATCTAAAATTTAAAATCTAAAATTTAAAATCAATAAATAGATATGAACTTTTTATCACTATTCGTTCTAATACCAATACTCACGATGGGCGGGTTATTTCTTTCAAAGAACCTGCAACAAATTCGTGTAGCGGTAGCCACGGGAGCTTCCCTGTTGCTGGCCTTAGCCGTCGGGTTGGTATTTGCATATTTAGGAGAACGGGGAGCCGGCAACACGGCAGAAATGCTGTTTACTGCCAGCACGGTCTGGTATGCGCCCTTGAACATACATTATTCCGTGGGAGTTGACGGGATCTCGGTAGCCATGTTGCTGCTTTCCGCCATTATCGTCTTCACGGGTACATTCGCGTCATGGAAAATGGACTTCCTGCAAAAAGAGTATTTCTTGTGGTTTAACCTGTTGGCCATCGGGGTATTCGGGTTCTTTATTTCCGTGGACCTCTTCACCATGTTCATGTTTTACGAGGTGGCCCTAATCCCCATGTACCTGCTGATCGGCGTCTGGGGTAGCGGGAAAAAGGAATACGCTGCCATGAAACTAACGTTGATGCTGATGGGCGGCTCTGCCCTACTACTCGTGGGGATTCTTGGTATCTACTTTCACTCCTCGACGACGGGAGCGTTCACGATGAACTTGCAGGAAATCGCGCAAGCTCACGCCATGCCCGAAAGCCTGCAACGCTGGTTCTTCCCGTTGGTATTCACCGGGTTCGGGGTCCTCGGCGCGTTATTCCCGTTTCATACATGGTCACCCGACGGTCACGCCTCTGCCCCCACGGCAGTCTCCATGCTCCATGCCGGGGTATTGATGAAACTGGGTGGTTACGGGTGTTTCCGGGTAGCCATCCACCTGATGCCGGAGGCCGCTAAAGAACTTTCATGGATATTCATCATCCTCACGGGCATCAGCGTCGTTTACGGGGCTTACTCGGCCATCGTGCAAACGGACTTGAAATACATCAACGCCTACTCGTCCGTGAGCCACTGCGGGCTGGTATTGTTCGCCATCCTGATGTTAAACCAGACGGCCATGACGGGAGCCGTGATGCAGATGCTCTCCCACGGTCTGATGACCGCCCTGTTCTTCGCCCTGATCGGTATGATCTACGGCCGCACGCATACCCGTGACATCCGGGAAATGGGTGGTTTGATGAAGATCATGCCTTACCTCGGCGTGTGCTACGTGATCGCCGGTCTCGCCTCCCTCGGTCTTCCGGGATTAAGCGGGTTCGTGGCAGAAATGACCGTGTTCGTGGGAGCGTTCCAAGAGACGGACACCTTCCACCGGGTATTCACGATCATCGCCTGCACGTCCATCGTGATCACGGCCGTGTACATCCTGCGGGTGGTCGGGAAACTACTCTACGGGAGCGTGGTCAACGAGCATCACTATGCCCTCACCGATGCCAACTGGTATGAACGTTTCTCGACGATCATACTGATTGCTGCCATCGCCGGAATCGGTCTGGCGCCTCTATGGCTCTCCGACATGATCCGGGCTTCGATTGAGAGAATGTAGAATTTAAAATGTAGAATTTAGAATGAAAAAAACTACCCCCACCAACTCCCCCTTACACAGGGGGAGAGACGAACGCGAGAAAGCGCTACAATATAACAATGGAGCGTGTCCTCCCCCTTTCCAAGGGGGAGCTAGAGGGGGTTCAATCATAAATTTAAAATCTAAAATCAAAACATGGTTTACGCTAATTTCTTATTAATGAAGGAGGAAATATCACTGGTAGCGGTGATCGTTATACTCTTAATTTACGACATATTCGGCACCCCGAAAAGCTTGAAGTATTTTCAACCGATAGCTTGTATCCTCGTGGGTATTCATATCCTGCTGAACATCTGGCCCAGCCCGGACGTGACAGCTTTCGGGGGGATGTATCACAGCACGGCAATGGGTGGAGTCATGAAATCCATCCTGAGCATCGGGACACTGCTCGTGTTCATGCAAGCCAACAACTGGCTTTCTAGCGAACGCACTATTATCCGCCGGGGAGAATTTTACATGATCACGCTGGCCACGCTGCTAGGTATGTACTTCATGATTTCGGCCGGGAACTTCCTGATGTTCTTTATCGGGCTGGAAACGGCATCCATACCGATGGCAACACTTGCCGCTTTTGACAAGTACAAACAACAATCGGCCGAGGCGGGAGCCAAATACATCCTTACCGCCGTGTTCGCGTCCGGCTTATCGTTGTACGGGATCTCGTTAATTTACGGGACAACGGGAACGCTGTATTTCGAGGACATCCCCGCCGGGCTAAACAGCAGCCCGCTCCAGATGATGGCTTTCGTGTTCTTTTTCGTGGGATTGGGATTCAAGTTATCACTCGTTCCTTTCCACCAATGGACCCCGGACGTGTACGAGGGCGCCCCGACCAGCGTTACCGCTTACTTGTCGGTAATCTCGAAAGGTTCCGCGGCATTCGTGCTGATGGTCATTCTATATAAAGTCTTTGCCCCGCTCGTGAACGAATGGCAGGCCATCCTCTACTGGGTAATCATAGCCTCTATCACGCTGGCCAACATCTTCGCCATACGGCAACAGAACCTGAAACGATTCTTCGCCTATTCCTCCATCTCTCAAGCCGGGTACATCATGCTGGGGGTGATCAGCGGGACAGCCATGGGTATGACCGGGCTGGTGTACTACGTGCTGGTGTACATGCTGTCGAACTTGGCCGCCTTCGGGGTTATCGCTGTCGTGGAACATCGCTCCGGCAAGATCACGATTGATGATTACAACGGGTTGTACACCACGAATCCCCGCTTGAGCTTCGTGATGATGATCGCCTTGTTCTCGTTGGCAGGAATCCCGCCATTTGCCGGGTTCTTCAGCAAGTTCTTCATATTTGCCGCCGCGGCACAACAAGGATATTACGTGCTGGTTTTCATCGCCCTGTTGAACACCATCATCTCTCTCTACTACTACCTGAGAGTGGTAAAGGCCATGTTTATCAACAAGAACGAGCAACCCATCGCCAGATTCAACTCTGACAATTATTCACGTATAAGCCTCGTCGCGTGCAGCACCGGAATCCTGCTTGCGGGAATCCTTAGCGTCGTGTACGAGAGCATCGGGATGTTTAGTTTTGGAATGTAGAATTTAGAATGTAGAATTTAGAATGGAAAAGAACTCCTCCGTCAGCTTCGCTGCCACCTCCTCTATAAACAGAGGAGGAGCTGGTAACCATTCTCGAAAATGATGAGTAACCCAGCTCTCCCTCTGTTTATAGAGGGAGCACCCCGAAGGGGGGAGGGAGTTCAATCATAAATCGTAAATCATAAATCTAAAATTAGTAAGGCCCCGTGCGGCCGGAATTTAAAATCTAAAATCTAAAATTTAAAATCTAAAACCGATAGTGTTTCAAAAAGTGTGTAAATTCCAATTTATTTATTTTTGTAATAGAACAGTCAAAAATAACTTATTATGGAATTTACACACTTTTTGAAACACTATCCTAAAACCCCCAATCATCCAAGCGTGTCGTCAGCACTGGGAGGAACGCGCAGGTAGACGGAACGGGTGTACTCGTCCGTGTCCGGGCCGGCGAGATAAGGATAAATATGCACCACCGTGTCCGGGGAGAGAGGTTCCCTACCGGGCCCCTCCGGATCGGGCAACGTGAAAGTAGCCGTCCCGGCGGCACGGGTCACTGCGGGAAGGTGAAGCACGCGTGGCGCGTCAGGCAGGCAGTCGTAAAAGTACCCCACGACGAGCGTGTCGTTGTCCCTTGTCTCGTCGAGTATGCCGTGGTGGCGCCATTCGAGCGTGAAAGTCCAAGCGTCGCGACGGACGCGGGTGTAAAGCGGCACGGCGAGCCACCCGACGCTGAACATGAAAGCCCGGAAGTTAGCCACACCATGCTCGTCACAGGCCGTGGCGTTCACCTTGTGACACAGGTTAGGGGCGGTCATGGGGGTATCCTTGGCGAAAGGAACCCACGAATTGGCGTTCGCAAGTTTTCGCAAGAGGATTTTCATGAGCCTATCAACGAGCGTGAAGACTCTCGTCAACAGCCGTTGCCTCTCCGATCGCTTGGCGTGGCGACGATCACGCTCCTCCGTCGACCCGGCGGGGCGCTCGCTGGCACACTGACATTTCTTGCCTTTCCTGTAATACGTGGTGATGCCACCGGAACGAGTGGTCGCCGGTCGCGTGACCTGTGGCACGTTTTTTTTCTTCTTTTTCTTGCTCATGATGCCTCCTCTTAAATGATTCGATAAACCTCCAATAATGCTTAAACACACCTTAACGTCAAGTTTACATTTTTTTAGGGAAATTACCAAATCGTGAACGTTAAGTTACCGGGTTACCCCGGTAACTTTCCGGTGACTTTCCGGTAACTTACCGGTAACTAACAAAACGTGTAGTTAACTTATCACGAAGATAGCTAGCATTTTGCACGTACATCTCCCGTTACCAAACGGTAAAGAGACCGGAGACACACAAAATATGTTAATTTTTATTAAAAATAATTTTATTTTTTCTTGTTCAAGTCAAAAAAGGGTCATACCTTTACCATGTTCTTTCCTCGAAGCGTGGGGAAAGGCGTTTTGAAATACTCATCTAATACCCGAAAGTATGGCACGAATAAAATCAACCAACTTTTACCAGAAGAGCGGGAAAGTCGCTAACGAGGTATTCTCCAACCTGGGCAACGGCGTGGTGGGCTGTCGCGCCCAAAACAGTAAGCAAGCGCCCCTGAACGCGGAGCAGAAAATCAACGCGTCGGGCTTCTCGGCCCTCAACGCCGAGGTGCGTTACCTGAACCCGGTGCTCCGCGTGACCTTTCCCCGTGACACGAACGGCACCAAATGGGCCAATCGTTTCACGAGCGTCAACAAGAAACGCGAGGGCGTGCTAACCACCACGAAGATTAATCCGGACACTCCCGTCGACCCGAAGAAAAAGGCCAACGAGGAGTACACCAGCGAGATCGACTGGACGAAAGTCCTTTTCGCCGCCGGCCCGTTGCTCGTTCCTTCCATTACCGTCAGCAAGACCACCGAGGCGGGCGAGACGTACAGCGTTGTCTTCACGCAGGAAGCCAACGTTTACGAGGGTGCCTACTGCTGGACGAACGATCGCCTCTACGGTGTCCTCTACAGCCCCGACGATCATTTCGCCCTTGTCAAGCAACTACGCAACCGGGGCGAGAACGGCGTGACCTCCATCTCCGTCCCTTCTTTCGTCAAGCCGGAGAACATCCACGTCTACAGTCTCGCCATGACCGCCGACGGGAAAATCACCTCCAACTCCGTTCACACCACGTTGGGAGCGTGAAATTTACATGGTGTTTAACGGCAGCTCACGCTGCCGTTAATTTTAAATTGCAGATTTTAGATTTCCACCCACCCGATCAACGTTTCTTGATTTCCTGCTTTTATCTAAATTCCGCGTTATCTTCAAACTCCGGCAAATTTTTCGTAACTTCGCGTAAATGAAAGCAAACACAACGGTCATGAACAAACCATCGTCCTTCCCCCGCAAGATGCCCATCGGCATACAGAGTTTCGAGAAACTTCGTCGCGAAAACTACGTGTACGTCGACAAAACGGAACTGGTTTACAAGCTGGTTAGCACCTCGAACCCTTACTTCCTGAGCCGTCCCCGCCGCTTCGGCAAGAGCCTGCTGCTCTCGACGATGGAAGCCTACTTCCTCGGCAAGCGTGATCTCTTCAAGGGCCTCGCCATCGAACGGCTCGAAACGGAATGGAACACCCACGCCGTGCTGCATCTCGACCTAAACGCCGAGAAATATGACTCGCCCGAACGGTTGCACGACATGCTCGAATTCCAGCTCCGGGGATGGGAAGAAACGTACGGAACGGGAGGCAAGGGCATCACCCACTCCGGGCGATTCATGGAAGTCATCCAGAGAGCGTACGAGAAAACCGGGCGAGGTGTCGTCGTCCTCATCGACGAGTATGACAAGCCGCTGCTCAACAGTTTCCAAAACGAGGACCTGCAACGTTCCTTCCGCGACACGCTAACCGCCTTCTACTCCGTGCTGAAAAGTGCCGACCAGTGGCTGCGATTCGTCTTCATCACCGGCGTTACCAAGTTCGCCCAGATGGGAATATTCAGTAACCTCAACCAGCTTAACGACATCAGTCTCGATATTGACTACGCCACGCTTTGCGGCATCACCCGGGAAGAGATCGAGGAGAACTTCGAGCCGGAAATCAAGCAATTGATGGAAAGCCACGGCCTTCCCCGCAAGGAACAGCTTGCGCGACTCACCCGCCGGTATGACGGCTACCGTTTCAGCCCGGGCAACGTTGCCCATGTGTTCAACCCCTTCGGCCTGTTATGCGTGCTGACCTTCCACGATTTCGATTACTACTGGTTCGCCACGGGTACCCTCACCTTCCTCGCCGAGATGCTGAAGAAAACCGACTTCAACCTACGAGAACTCGACGGCATAGAGGTCTCCGCCGCGTCACTCTCCGCCGACCGGGCCAACATCAACAACCCCGTCCCCATGATCTACCAGAGCGGTTACCTCACTATCAAGGCTTATGACGAACGTTTTCAGATATATACCCTAGGGTTCCCCAACGACGAGGTGAAATACGGGTTCCTCAACTTCGTCACCCCTTTCTACACCCCCGTGGCCGAAACCGAGACAAGTTTCTATATCAGCAAATTCATCCGGGAACTACGAGAAGGTGATCCCGACGCCTTCCTTACCCGCCTGCGGGCCTTCTTCGCCGGGATTCCCTACGAGCTGAACGACCGCACGGAACGCCACTACCAGACCGTTTTCTATCTCGTCTTCAAACTCATGGGACAATTCTCCGAGGCAGAAGTACGAAGTGCCAAGGGACGAGCCGATGCCGTGGTGAAAACCGACGACTACATCTACGTCTTCGAGTTCAAACTTGACGGCTCCGCCGACGAGGCCCTCGCCCAGATTGACAACCGGGGCTACCTCATCCCTTACACCGCCGATGACCGGAAACTAGTCAAAATCGGCGTTAACTTCGACCCGAAGGAAAGAAATATCGGGGAGTGGTGCAAGGGGAAAGGATTTTAGATTTATGATTCCAGCCACACGGGGCCTTACTAATTTTAGATTTTAAATTCCAAGAGTAGGGCATTCTAAATTCTACATTAAAAATAAAATCCCAGATTAAAGTAACACCCTAACTTTTCCGACCAGTCGGAGAAACTAAAGACCAGATCAACCGGTCCCAGCATAGAATCCCGGGAATAACCGATTCCCCCGCCCCATATCCCTTTACGACCGAAGAGATCAAAGAAGTTATCGTCTTGCAGGGCATAGTTCCCGATAACAGAAAGATAGTGCTTTCGTCCCATGCGCTGGCGAAATTCCAATTTCCCCACGATAACGGCATTCTCGAACACCTCCACGTGATTAATGCCCACGAAAGGCATCTGTTGCGTGTTGTAACGTCCAAACTCCGTTCCCCCGAGATTATTAAAATAAGAATAGGCAGGATCATGCCCGATCAACACCCGCCCGAACGCGGAAGGGATCACTTTCAACCGGTCGGAAAGGGATACAACCGGGCAGAAACGAACCGACAGGGCGGAAAACGGCGATCCCCCGTCATACGTCGCCAAGTTATCCGTGTATAACGAGTAAGCGGCCTCCAAGGAGACTCCCCGGGAGGGATAAAACCGACGATCGTACGTGTCCAGTTCCGCCACCCCGTAATAACTGAAAAAGCCCTCGGGACGAACACTCATCACCTCGTCCTCGTTGGAAAAAAGCAAGGAATTGTAATCAAAATACTCGTAACGTACCCCAACTTTGAATTTAAAGTTACGCAGGTACAAGCTGGATAATCCCAGTTCACCCATGTGGTAACGATAAGTCACGTTATTCGTCTTTTTCCCCTTCCGGTAATAATCCACGTCATTGTAGCGGAACATGTAGGCGAGGTTGAACCCTCGCAAGAAGGTATTTTCCAGTGAATATTCCAACTTCACGTAAGGATTCTTGCTCAAGCGTCCGGTTAATGCCAGCTGTGACCCCCGCAGGCTCCTGTTGTTGAAAGTCGTGTTTAACAAGATGGCTGCCATCTCTTCCGAATCGAACCGGAAACCGATATTCAGCGTACTCATGGGATTGGATTTCAGACTTAACTCCAAATCGTGGGGAGCCGTCCCCAGCAACCGGTAATTCACCGCCACGAATGCTTTCGTGCCGTACAGGGTCGCGATTTCACGATGGATGTCATCGAGCGTGATCTCGCTATTCGCCTCTATCCGCATCTTCCGGCGCACCCATCCTTCCTCCCGCGAGGACAGTCCCCGGATAATGATGTTCCGGATAGGAATTTTCCCCGGTTGACGGGCTTTCGGGATCCCGTTGTCCACATTCCCGGACTCCCCGATCAATTCTTTTACCCGCGTGATCTCGGACCATTGTTGCAGTGCCGCCACCTTTCCCCGGGCCAGTAGCGAATCGATCGAGCGGGCGCTGAAACTGGCGGCCGTGTATCCTTTCATATCGGGACGAATCACCAGATCGGCAAGTTTCACGTTCGCCTCGTGCTTGTTCATACAGAGAAGGTTGATGATTTGCGGGATCACGCCGGAAACAGACTCCAACTTATCCTCTTTCATCAAATCGGCCTGCACGTCAACCCCGATCACGATCTCCGCACCCAACTCGCGGGCCACGTCTGTCGGGAAATTATTCAATATACCCCCATCAACCAGTACCCGGTTACCCGTTCTCACCGGGGTAAACACGCCCGGAATGGCCATGCTCGCCCGCATCGCCTGCACGAGATTCCCTCCCTTCATCACGATCTCTTCCCGGTGGAACATATCTGCCGCCACGCAGGCGAACGGGATCGGCAATTGCAGGAAATCAAGGGAATCATGATAACCGATCGTGAGATCGGAAAAGAGATTATACACGTTCTGCCCGCTGATAAAACCCGACGGACGCTTCTTCCCCCGGTCAAAAGGGAGGGAAAGCAGGTACTTGCCATCCTGTTCCTTCTCCCCGAAAGGCAGGTCATAACGATTCACTTTATCACTTAGAAGGAACATCCAATCCTGCACACGCACGAGGCTATCCAGTTGATCGGCCGAGTAACCGATGGCATACAGGCCTCCCACGATAGACCCCATGCTGGTACCCACGATGACATCCACGGGGATTCCCGCTTTTTCCAGTACTTGCAACACGCCGATGTGTGCCACGCCCTTCGCACCCCCTCCACTTAACACGACGCCCACTTTTTTCCGTTGTGCCTCCACGGTCGAGGTCGCAAACAGCAGCAACAACCCGATGCAGAGCAAACGTCGGAGTGTCGGGAAGCGGAATCTCATATGGCAAAATGGTCGCAGGTATCGCATGGTGTATTTTTTTAATGTAGAATTTAGAATGAACCCCCTCTTGAAAGATAAAAACTAAAAGCTAAAAGTAGAAAATCAAAAAGCGTTGGCTCTATGCGGTTGGAATTTAAAATTTAAAATCTAAAATCAGCAAGGCCTCGTGCGGCTGGAATCATAAATCTAAAATTTAAAATCATAAATTTAAAACCCCTTCCCCTTGATCCAATCCCCGATCTCTTGCAAAGCCACGGGCGAGAAAGTTTCCTCTATCGTGCCGTATAAAGCGGGTGAACCCGATTCGCAAGTCTGGAAAAGATGATTTAACCCGGGTAATTCCTTCACGGTCACGCTCCGGTTTTTCCCAGCCTCCAAACCTTTCTTGATGATCCCCAAGTTTTCAGGCAAAACTTGCAGGTCATTACTCCCGTTCAAGGCCAGTACCGGGCATTTCACACTTCTCAAAACGGGAACAGGGTCATATTTCACGAAAAAATACATCCACGGGGACAACACTTGTTTACGCCAAAGTTCGGCACCCCGTTCATCTCTCATGTTTACCGGTAATTTCCCGGCTTGGTTCAAACTATCCATGTATTTTTTCAAGGGGACTTCTGCCTCTTCGCTGGATGAACTCTCTAGCACGAGATCAAAACATTTCCTGTTCACGACCGACGAGTATTCCAAATCCTCCCCCGTTGCCCCGGTTATTTTTCCCATTTCTTTCTGTTGTTCCAGTAGAATACGGTCACCCCGCAACCCGGGTCCTGCCAAGAGAACGATAAAAGCCACATCCCCGGAACGACTGGCCACGAGGGGAGCTATCATCCCGCCCTCGCTATGCCCGATAAGTCCTATATTCCGTATCTTTCGATCATTCTTCAAAAAGTTCACAGCCGCCTCCACGTCACCGGCAAAATCAAGCGTGGTCGCGGTCCCGAAATTCCCGGTAGACTGCCCCACTCCCCGATCATCAAAACGCAACACCCCGATCCCCTGCCGGGTGAGATAGTCGGCAAGCACGAGAAAAGGCTTGTGTGCCATCAGTTCCTCATCCCGGTTTTGTGGCCCGCTACCGGAAATCAACACGACAACCGGGTAATGCTCGCCCTTTTCCGGCAAAGTCAACGTACCCGCCAAGGTCACACCCGCTTTCGTGTTTTCAAAGGTCACTTCCTCCACCCGGTATGGATAGGGAGGTTTAGGTTCTTGTGGACGTGAAAGAGCCACCTCTCCATCCACTCGCGCTAATTCCAACGGCAATGTCAACCCGCCCTGCACGAAAGTTCCTTGTATCCTATCGGTCCCCTGCCATTTCCCGGAGAATTTCATCCCAAGAGCCGGTGCCGTGATGGTCAACACGCTATCCGCGTACTCCGTTTTCCCCGTGGGAATCCCTTTTGCCCCCTGATCAGGGCTATCCATCGTCGTCGTCCATGAATCCCCGGAACGGGAAACATGAAAAACAAGCCTTAATTTCACCCCCTGAATATTCAAGGTTCCACCCCAATGTCCGGCAATATCCTGCGCGTTCATGATCATCGCCACGAGGACAAAAAATACGGATACAAATACTCTTTTCATGCTATTTCTCGTTTACATTATTCAACAAATATACGAGAAATAATTACAAGATATGCAATTTCACGCCAAACGAAAGACTCAGGATGTCCCACGTTCTCACGTATTTATTCGTGGCACTACTGATGACGTAAAGATCACAGGTACTCAACTCGTAAAATGCAGTGATTCGACGAAAGGGAGAATGAGGCCCAAGATCGAAAGCAATTCGCTGTCCGGTAAAGATATGAAAGCGTACACGGGTGGAAAACTTATAATAGTTATTCGGGTATCTTTCCGGTTCCTTCACCCAGAAATCATCGGATAACACCGTGTTCATGTACAGCCCCGTCACCAGTGGTTCCAACCACCACTTGCCGCCGAGATGAACCTCCCACGGCGCGTAATTTTGTTTCAACGTGAAAGTTACTTTTGCCTTGTTGGAGGAAAAACGAGGAACCAAGCCGAACATGATCTCCGTTTCCCACTGTTTTTTTCGCCCGTAATCCCAGCCAACGCCAAGGGAAAGCAATCCCATGGAACCGGCATATTGCACGTTCTGGTACTTCGGGATCAGACGGTTCCACCCGGATTTATATTGTTCCAATTTACGCTGATGTCGTTCTGCCCGTCGTTGTTCCCGGTCATCATCCGTCATTCCGAACACGATTGTTGTCATACCCATGAACATGGTTATAATCCCGACCCTAATAATAGACCACTTCATACTCGTATCCTCCCGGCGTTAAGGTGAATAACAAATAATTCTTATCTTTCATCGCGGCACAACCGATATACGGAATCCCGTCATCAAACAACTCTTTATGAAGTAGCGAGTGACTGTGAGCGTGCAAACAGAATTCCACTCCCGGAAACTCCTGCAACAAGAGATGAAAACCATGGGCCACGTTATTATTGAACTCCACGTTGAAAGGTTGCACGTGCATCACCGGAACCGTCCGGGAACATCCCACCGTGTCCTGCAATTCATTGTACATGAAGGTGAAGTCCGGCACCGGATGCGAGTAGTCGAATTCCAAGGCATTCGTGTTCATGCAAACAAATTTAGTATTCCCCGCCCGGAAGGAGAAATTCTCATCCCCGTATACCTTCAAGAAAACATCCATCCCGTTCCCAAGAATATCGTGATTCCCCAACAAGGCCACGTAAGGCACCTTCAGCTTTCCCATAATATCCCGCACCCACATGAATTCCTTCGTCAAGCCGAAATCGGATATGTCCCCGCCATGAATCACGAAGTCCACGTCGTTCCGCTTGTTGAGGGCATTCACGAAATCCTCCGTTTCATCATACCAACGCTGACTATCACCCATTAACACGAACCGCAAGGTGTCTTTCCCCTCACAGATTTCTTCTATACGAGCTATATTCTTCGCATTTACACCCGTCTCTCCATGTAAACGAACATCGTACGGATGATACTCGATTAAATCACACCCGCATAGAAGCAGCACTATTCCATATAAAATTACTCTTTTCATTGCAATACCAGTTTATAGTCCCGATAATGCAAAAAGCAGACCAAATTATTTAGAATGATTATTAATATAATATCGACACGGTTACCATTTTGGAAAAATACCCTACCAAAATGAAAAGGTTTTATCGTTTACCGAACCGATAAAAGTCACGACAAAGCACAGATTAACAAACAAATATATCAAACAATATTCATCTTGCATATTTTTTGCTATCTTGTTGGTCGTTATGGACAAGGAACAGAATGTTGAACACTTCCTCAGTCTTATCAGAAAGGCTAAGAGAGGTCATTTAAAGATATATATCGGCATGATTGCCGGAGTCGGAAAAACTTACCGGATGTTACGGGAAGCACATGATTTGCTTACCGCGGGAGTTGACGTACAAGTAGGTTACGTGGAAACGCACGGTCGTGTCGACACGGCTGCCAAACTGGAAGGACTTCCCGTCATTCCCCGTAAAAAACTATTTTACAAGGGCAAGGAAGTCGAAGAGATGGATTTACAGGCCATTTTACAAATACACCCGGAAGTGGTGATTGTCGATGAACTGGCCCACACGAATATCGAGGGTTGCGTGAACGAGAAACGCTGGCAGGACGTGCTTGACTTGCTGGACGCGGGGATTAATGTTATCACGGCCGTGAATATCCAGCACATCGAAAGCCTGAACGGGGAGGTACAGGACATTTCCGGGATCGAGGTAAAAGAACGAGTCCCCGATAGCGTGTTAGGACAGGCCGACGAGGTGGTGAACATCGACTTAACCGCTGAAGAATTGATCTCCCGGTTAAAAGCCGGAAAGATTTACAAACCGGATAAAATTGAACTGGCCCTGCGTAACTTCTTCAAAGCGGAAAACATCCTTCAACTCCGGGAACTAGCCTTGAAAGAGGTCGCCCTACGGGTGGAGAAAAAGGTGGAAAACGAGGTGGTGGAAAATATCGGCCTGCGCCATGAACGTTTCTTAGCCTGTATCAGTAGCCAGGAAAAGACACCCCGCAAACTCATCCGGAAAGTAGCACGCCTGGCCACCCATTACAATAGTAAATTCGTGGTCCTCCACGTGCAAACCCGCCACGAAAGCGCTGACCGCATCCCACTGGCCAAGCAACGTTACCTGATCAATCATTTCAAGCTGGCATCAGAACTGGGCGGAGAGGTACTTCAAATTCAATCGGACGACATCATCGGAACCATCATCAATATTTGCCGGGAAAGGCAAATTAGCACGGTTTGCGTGGGAAAACCCAACATCCAGTTGTTCTCGTACGTGCGTTCTGCCCTTCGATACAAGAGGTTATTGAATAATCTGGCTATATTAAATATAGATTTAATCATCCTCGGTTCATAAACACGGGAAAATCCTTGAAAATATCATTAAATCGAATTAAGTTTAGGGATATGAAAATAAAAACGAAATTAACATCGGGAATCGGTCTCCTTTTCATGATCATCGTGCTACTCGGAGTTCTGGCGATCAGTTACATTGATAAACTGGCCGACGACACGAAAAATATCCTATCCGATAACTACAATTCGCTTGATTACGCGAAAGGTATGCTTTATGCCCTCGATAATCTTGAAACGGACCGGGAAGCGTTGAATATATTCATGGAGAACCTCGAAAAACAGAGACTGAATATCACGGAAATCAACGAGTCGGAAGCCACCGACCGCTTGGCCCGCCATTTTAAATTGCTAGACGAGAATCCCAGCGAACAGAACATACGGCAACTCCGACTGGATCTGAACCAGATCATGAGCCTGAACATGGCCTCGATTCAACGCAATAGCGTGATTGCCGAAGACACGGCCCGGCAGGCCACGTTATGGATTTCCATTATCGGGATATGTAGCGTCGGGATTGCCCTCGCCCTACTCCTGTTGTTCCCCTCGCAAATTACCCGCCCGATCAGCGAGTTGACATGCGGAATAGTGGAAATTGCCCACCGCAATTACAGTAAACGCCTGCACTTTGACTCTACACGGGAATTTAACGAAGTGGCAACTTCTTTCAACGACATGGCCGAACGTCTGGAAGAGTACCAGCAAAGTTCACTGGCCACCCTGTTATCCAGCAAAAAATACTTGGAGGCTATCGTCAACAGTATTCACGAACCGATTATCGGTCTGGATCATGACCGGCAAATTCTTTTCGTAAACAACGAGGCTTTGACCGTGTTAAACCTCAAACGGGAACAGATGATACACCAATCAGCCGACGAGTTATCGTTGAAGAACGACTTGTTACGCCGCCTTATTCGCGAACTGGTACATCCAAACGAAAAGCACGAGCCGCTAAAGATATACGCCGACGACAAGGAGAGTTTTTTCCAAGCCGTTTACGTGCCGATTAAATTGACGGAGACCGAAACCGAGGGAGAAAAGCAGGTCGGCAACGTGATCTTGTTAAAGAATATCACGGAATTCAAAGAACTCGATTCGGCCAAAACGACTTTTATCTCCACAATCTCGCACGAGCTTAAAACTCCGATTTCAGCCATCATGATGAGCTTGAAATTACTGGAAGATCAACGGATCGGCAGCTTGAACGACGAGCAACAATCTCTCGCGAGTAGCATAAAAGAAAATAGCAACCGGTTGTTGAACATCACGGGGGAACTGCTCAAGTTGACCCAAGTGGAAACCGGAAAGCTGATTTTAAGCCCGAAGATCACGAAACCGATCGAATTGATCAATTATGCCGTGTCAGCCACCCGGGTACTTGCCGAACGTTTCGGGTGTAATATTGAAGTGGAATATCCCGAAAAGATTCACAAACTATTTGTAGATAGTGAAAAAATAGCCTGGGTGATCACGAATCTCCTCTCCAATGCCATCCATTATTCGAAAGAGAATTCCCGGATCATCGTGGGAGCCAAGGAAGTGGACCAGACCATACAAATATTCGTGCAGGATTTCGGAAAAGGAATTGATCCCAGATACCACCAAAGTATATTCGACCGCTATTTCCGGGTTCCGGGAACTAAAGTACAAGGTAGCGGGCTAGGGCTAGCCATTTCTAAAGATTTCGTGGAAGCTCATGATGGAAAAATCTGGGTAGAAAGCGAGATCGGCAAGGGAAGTAAATTCACAATCGCATTTCCTGTCCGATAAAAGAACTAAAAGCTAAAAGTTGGCTCTCCTTTAACTTTTAGCTTATCAACGTTGCTTGGGTATAAGTGATTAAATCTTTCGGGTTCAGCCGTATTTGTAACCCGCGAACACCCGCACTGATATAAATGTATTCGAACTTTAAACAACTTTCATGAATAAACGTGGGGAACTCTTTTTTCATCCCGATAGGCGAGCAACCTCCCCGAATGTACCCGGTAACGGGCAACAATTCCTTCATCGGGATCAAATCCGCTTTCTTGTTCCCGGACGCTTTAGCCGCCACTTTTAAATCCAGTTCATGATCACCCGGAATAACACAAACAAAGTAACCACCCCGATCCCCATGCAGTACTAACGTTTTGAACACCTGTTCGATATTCTCCCCCAACTGTGCCGCCACGTGAGCCGCGGCCAGATCATTTTCATCCACCTCGTAAGGAATTAACTCGTAGTCAATCTTCGCTTTATCCAGTAAACGAACAGCATTCGTCTTGTTTATCTTGGCCTTCATATCTACACGATTTTACTTTCATACAAAAATAATGAATCATCGGAGAATTGAAGCAAAATGGATGCAATTTCTGACATGGAAATCATATCATTAAACGAACGTTTATTGAATGTGCAAATATAAGTATTTTTTACTTTATATCAGCTATATTGCTTATTTTTTAAATTTCTCATGATCAAATGAAAAGCGAGATAAAAATTAACAATCCGCATTTTATTGGTAGCTCAATAAACGAGACATAATAAACGTTCATTTATTGAATGTACAAAATTACAACACGAATAGCGTTAAACACCTTATGGAATCAGAGAAACGCCCAATAATTCTTATTGCAGAAGATGATGAAAGTAACTACTTGCTTTTATTCGCTTTATTAAAACGAGATTACCAAATCATTCATGCACACGATGGAATTGAAGCCATCCAACTATTCAAGAATTTTCCTCCCGATGCCATATTGATGGATATAAAAATGCCACACATGGATGGACTTACAGCCATGCAAGCCATTCGGGAAATAGATCAGGACATTCCGATTATTGCCGTTAGCGCATACGCTTACGAACAGGACAAACAAACAGCTTACTCGTGCGGGTGTAACGCCTATATCATGAAACCAGTGGATGCCAAAAAGTTAACAAGTACTATTTCCCTTTTACTATCTATTAAAGAACACCACATTTCTATTCATTAACCGGTATCCATTTCACGGCATTGGCAAAAATCAACTGCACGGCATCTCGTTCCCACGTGTAAGTGCCATCATTCTCCCACGTCAAAGAATCACCACCCCGGTCACTCAAAAACACGCTATATTCACCACGATCAAAATAATATTTCCCCAAAGAGATCCATCCCGGTTCCTCGTTATCCAACAATACTTCCACGTCCGTGACGTCATCCGCGGATGCCACCTGATAAAAAAGTCTCGCACCCCCGATAAAAACCTTACGGGCCGAAGTCGCCTCCACGTCCGGAACATAAACAAAAACTTCATATTTTCCGGGATTCTCCACGTTCACTTTCCATTCCACCTTAGATTTCCCGGTTCCGGCAATTTTATAATAAGCACTCTTCACGATATCTCCGTAGCAATGGCTATCCGTAGTCAAAGTCCAATGCTCGTGGTCATACACGTAACTATACTTTTTCTCGTTCTTCCCCTTCGAGAAATAAGCGGCCAATTTCCCTTTCCGTTTTTTCTCATGAATAACAAAACCGGGGCCCTCGGCATTCACGATCATTCCCGGAGATTTCCGGGTAAAAATAGCGTTATCCACATCCCAAATACCCGTTTTCCCATCTTTCGTTTTTGACAAATCTTTTGATGAAGTCAATTCCAATATATTTTCCCCGGGAAGATTCTGACTGAGATTCATTTCTAACGCGAAAACATCACGCATACCCAAATCGGCCCGAATCTCTTTACAACTATGTCCCGGAATCAAATAGTTACGCAGCCCGGACCCGATCTCGTTATCTCCCATGGAATACGTTGCCACGCTCAACGTCACGACTGCCGGAACCGAAGTTGGATTATATATTTTACAGCTACCTATATTTTTAGTCTCCTCGTCCTCTTCATACAATTCCACTTTCAAATCCCGGATAAATAGAGCCGGTAACTCCTTCCCCTCGTAATAATAATCCAAGATCTCCCGAAGATTCACATGAAAACGAGTATTAAACTCCCGTTCAAGCTCTTCGAAATCAGGTCGCATAAACAAATGACTTTGCTTAAATTGTTTCATAAAATTGAATAATTCCCGCTCCCCGACAAGTGCCTGTAAATGTTTTTGGATCAACTCATATTTTTTCCTCAATAGTTTCTGTAATTGCTCCCCTTTCACCTCTTGATCCACGAAAGCCTCACGCATGGATTTTCCCTTCCAATAAGTGACAATCTCAGAATAACTGATCTCTTCTCCCACGTATACCATCGGCCCGTTAGAAAAGTCCACCTTGGCTAAATCGTTCACGATACCTCCAAAACCCGGATATTCATCCGATTGTAGAACTCCCCCGAAATCACCAAAGAGAACTGAACAATCAAAAACACCCGCAAGTAAATTCAAGACCAATAAATTACGAAACGCCTCCACCTCCAGCTCGAAACGAGTCCTTTCATCCTCATCTCCCGGCCAAAAGCCCACGTGCGCATAATAACCCAAGTACATTCTCTCCGGATAAAATAGTATCTCCGGCTGTACAAATTGACTTCCCGTAAACCCTTTCCGTTGGCGTGGAACAAAATTCACCGGAGTCTCGACCAAAGTAAACTTACGAAAAGGATAATCACCCCCCTTTATTTCCCGCATCATACTTACCGGTTCTTCCAGAAGGAACTCGACGGAATCCTTCATACTCATGTAATCCCGCATGAAAAAATCATGTCCGGGGAAATGATACAACTCGAACGTCAACGAGTCTAACACGATACTCTTTCGCTCGTACGATCCAATGCTCAAACTCAGAGAAGGTAATGGCTCCCGGTTTCTAAAGACCGTAGTGTCCCCACTCATCTCCATTTCTCCTTGCGAGATAGCCACTCGTTCCCCAATATCCCCGACTTTCAACCGGTAACGGGTAAAATCATACTGACGAGCTAAAGGGGCGCTCACGTTTACCGGGGAAACGGCAACCGGATACCACAAACATTCCGGGAAAAGCAACGTATAGTCATCCCCGACACGAGCAAAACACCTACCATGACGGAACATCGAATGATACGTCTGGAAAAAACTCATCAAGCGGGTATCATGAAACTCCTCGTTTGTGAAATCCAGAAAACAAATTGCCTCATCAATTTTCCCCTCGTAAACCAAATGTAAAAGGATTTCTTCACCGGGCTGTAACGCTTTCTCCAAAAGGATGGCTTGGGATTCCCGGGTATAAGACAGATTCTCCCCTTGCTCCCCTGTCAAAGCCGTCACCTCTAATCCCGGGTTCAAGTAAAGCACGGGGTGAGCCAAGGGTTGCACTCCCACGTTTGTCACTACCAGATCACTTACCCCCATTATTTTATCTCCCTCCTGACGAAAATAGATATTATGTGCTTTAATGTGTCCCCCTTTCACTTCCGCATACTTTTCGAATACCTCCCGGTACAGGTCTCTTCGATTATTTATCTCGTGAAATATACCGTAATAAGCCCCTCCAAACAATATGCCGATCAGCAGGAATGTCCATCCCCCGGCCCTCACTTTCCACGTAACACCTGCCCGTTCCGACAAACGCGGCATCATTCCCATAGCCAGTATAACAAGTCCCAACCCCAGAAAAACAAACATTCCCCGTTGTAAAATAATCCATTCCAGACGAGTCATTCCCGTCACATCCGAGAATAAAAGCGGTAATACACGTCCCCACGGGTCAATAGTACCACACGAGAAATCCGTGGTGCCGAAATAAAAGGCAGCAAATACAGCCAACAATACCAATACTGCCAAGGCATGATTCTTTACCCGGTTCGCCACGATTAAAGCGACTCCCAACACGAAAAACAGCGTGGGCAAGGTCATCACGAACAGGTAAACAAAATAAATCTTCAACTGGAAAGTTCCCGGTTCCCCGAACAAGATGTGGAAAATCATCCCTAATCCCATCGTTATCAAGTTCAGCACCAAGCAAACCTCCACGATCCCCAACACCTTTCCCGTTTGATAAGCCAAATTAGTCACCGGACGGGCTGAAAACACGGCATTCGTCTCTAAACGCCGATCCCGCCACACGAAATCAATACCGATAAAAATCACGATAATTCCTTGCACCAAATTATAAAACCAAGCATTCCAAAAAGGAATAAACGAAGGCAAAGCCCTGTTTAACCACCTGAGCCCACTTAATGAATCGCTTTGCCATAACCAGTGCGAAAGAGAAATTCCCGCAACTACACAACAAGCAAATATCCAAAACAACTTATTTCTTATGATCAGGTTTCGCTCGTAACGGGCCACCAGACGTATATTTTCAAATGTCATACCTATTATCTTAAAAAGTAACAACCGACCTACTGAACAAAGGTATTCATTCCCAGTGAACATTACAATAAAAAGGGGTATGTCTTTCTCGACATACCCCTATTTTGTAATATTTATAAAGTCAATCACCCGGCTACATTATCTCTGCAACGGGAATTTCAAGACCGGTTCTTTCTCTTTCTTCGGTTCAGACTTGTTGATTTCCACGTCCTCGATCAAAACCGAGGCCGGATAAATCAAAGAAGAAAGCACTTGACGATTTAGAATATAATTCGAGACATTCTCTTTACTTGAAATGTCCAGTACCCGTTTGATCTTCGCCAAATTAATGGCAGAAACATCACCGAAACGAACTTGTGTTTCACTACCATCTTTCACGTCAACCTTGTAAATACGGGATGCCGGTCCGGCAATACTACGCACGATGTAAGCATAATCCAACCCTTCATCCTTGGCAGCCTTAATCAATGCTTTTTTCATCTTGTCCTGTTTAGTTCCCTTATCTACTTGGATATGAATAGTTCCCGGAGCCGTGACATAAACAATATCACTTCCGGTCATCACGAAACGAGAACTACCCGTGGAATGCTGAGTTTTCAAAGAAGGAACCCGACCATTCAACATTTGGCGCAAGATCCCCTTGTCAACCAGCGTCATTTCCTTTTCCGGAATAACACCTTCTGCATCGATCTCGTAAGCGCCTAACAATGGGGTTCCATCGTATTTCTCCAAGCTAGTGTAATTCTTCACGGTCAAACGGTTGTCAATAATCTTTCTTCCGATACGACCTTCCAGCGTTCTGCCTCCCGCCTGTCCGATCGGTTTACGATAAGCAAATAATCCGCTTTGATTCAACAGGTTATTCACGAAGATACTGGAAGACGCCCCGTCTTCAAAAAGAACTGGCCCGGAATAGAATTCTTCAACTACCGGGGCATTTCTCAACTTCATCAGATTTTCAGCAAAAGCAGTTACTTTCTTCTTCAAATCTTCCAAAGAAGGCATATCCTGCGGACGAGCGACCAAAATAGAAAGCGCATCCCCGATCCGTACCCCGTCTTCCGTGGTTACATATCCCTGTGCAAACAGATTCACGTAAGTAACCGGTTGTTTCATGGTTACATCCTCGCTGGTCTGCTTGTAAACTTCCATATCCAAACCGCTGATACCCACGGATGAATTGTAAATTTCCTTGTAATTCTTGAATATCGCAGAAAGTTCACGAATCGTGTTTTCCCATTTCTTTATATCAATTTCATAGGGAACCTTGCTTTCCACGATCTTCGTGATCGGTTCAGCCTTCACCAAGTCCGGCAATTGAGCCTCCTCCGGGGTTTGCGGGTTTGACTTCAAAGCTGCTTCTTTAGCGGCAGCTTCACGCAATGCCATCTTGTAAGCCGCATCGGATACCAACCAAAAATTACGACGAATCATGTCATAATCTGCCTCGGCCGGCATCCCAAGCTTCATGAATTGTCCCACAAAACGAGTATCATTCGTGTTATTATAATCACCCAACAACAACTGAGACGAGCCTATCCCTCTCCACGGCAATTCCAGTGAATTCGTGATCGCTCCCAACTCCCCGACAACTTCAAACTGGCGGAACCTACCTAAAGAAAAAGACAAATAAAACGGTTTATCCATTCCCGGCAATGCCAATTCTGCTTTATTTCTTTGTAATTCATCCTGCATCGCCTTGAAGATCACTTGATCTTGCTCATTCTGTGCCACCACTGGCCCTACCAGCAGGAAAAATATTAATAGTGATAATATATATCTCATCTTTCTAATTTTATAATTTCCACATCTTTATTTCGTTCCCGGAGCCGGTAAAATCGGTAAAATATCCTGAGATTTAGCTTTTCTTTGCGTCTCCACTTTATTCACCAAAATAGTCGGGGAAATAGCCGTTACAGGAATAGAACCCGATTCTGCACCACACATACCCGTGAATACGCGGGCATCATTTCCTGCATATATAATATTAGAGAACATGGAAAGCGGAGTTCCGATCAAATCCACGCCACGAACCAACTGGTCCGGACGACCGTCAGCAAACACCTTATATACTTCCAATGGGGTTACGTTGAACGAATTGGTTGCACCTTTACCGGTGAATGTAAATCCACTCGTTACCTCTTTGAAGAAATAACCGTATTCTTTACCTTGTTTCTTAACCTCTTCGATCAATAACTGGCGTAATTCTTCGGGAGTTTTCGGGTTAGAAGTCTCGATCACCAAATTAGACTGGCGGGAAACAGGATCAAACCCATCGCTGGCACGCGCATGGCCGTTCGTGCGGGGATGGCCGTCAATCGGGGTACGGGTCATCAAGAAGTCATTCAACTTACCGTTCACCACAACATCCACCCGTTCGGCTTTCACACCCTGATCATCATACTTATAAAATCCGTTCAAATCCTCTCCTGCATACTTCCGAAGAGTCGGATCATCATACACGTGCATATCTGCCGGCAATACTAGCTGACCAACCATTTTCTTGAACGTCTGCCCGTCATTCTCGCTCTTCATACGTTGTCCCTCGATCCGGTGACCGAAAATCTCGTGGAAGAACACACCGCTGGCAGGACCCGACAACAAGGCCGGTCCCGTATAGGGATCAACCACCGGGGCCACACGCAAAGCCTCTAATGTTTTCACCATCTCTTTGGCATCCGCAATAATTTTATCATTCGCAGGAAGATCTGCCGGGTCATAGGCAAAATAAGACAAGTTCAAAGGTAATTCCATCCCATCATCAGCTTTTGTTTCTCCAAATACCATGATGCGGGCATACGGTAGATTCTGTACAACTTCCGTCCCTTCGTTATTCACGAAATAACGTCTCTCTACCGTGTAAATCATGATCGCATCCCCTTTCATAATCCCGGGTTGGTTTTTGAACACGGCTGAAATCTCTTTCATCCGGGCCGCCCACTGATCCATATCGATCGTCATTTTTTCAGCTGGAAGCGGAGCCTCATAATATTTCTCTACTTTCGCTTCAGAAAAATAAGGAGCTTTATCTTCTTCTTCCACGTTTACAGAGCTTTCTGCCTTCGTCTTCTGGTACATATCCACGGCAAACTTGTAACGATTGTTCACCTCGTCCCAAATAGCCTGACGAACGGCATCTTCGTTATTTTCCTCATCCAATGGCAAACGAGCCACGGAAGGTCCTTGGTATCGGGACATGGCCGCTCCCATTTGATTAAATCTAAAATTATCAAGTTTCTCATCTCCTAACCGGATCTGCGGAACTAACGTCCGGGAGCGATATTGCTGGCTGTTCATCAACGCCCCGAAAGAAGCCGATACCACGGAAGAAGTCACATCAATCACCCTGTAATTCATGTGATACGGGGGAAATTCTTCACCCTTTAGTTCTTTCATCTGTTGAGCTAACTCTTCTTTTAGAAGTCCCAGCAACTTATCCTGTCCTTGCCCGTAAGTCTTAGGAACAAATAACAGGGAGAGAAAGCAACTAAAAATAACCAATACTGTTTTTCTCATGTGTAATTGTTTTTAATCATGTAAATAATAATAGATCATCGAAAGATCACGCACTATTTTTCGTTAACAAATATAAGACGAATCTTTATGGATGCAAAATTCAAACGTTTTAAATTTTTCTTAAAGTGAAGAAATGCAAAAAGGATGATTTCCCATCACGGTACTCTCACCCTCGTCGACAAATTAGAATTCAAAATATTACATTTATATGTAACTATATATTTTCAAAAAACGTTTTCCAAAAAAGCCTCCGGATCATTAAATGGAATGTCAACTCGGATTTAATAAAAAAAGTGTATACACACTCCCGGAGGCTTATTCCTTCATGTGCTATACACTTTCTTATTATTTCTCGAATTGACAAGGCAAAGGTAAATATTTCTTTAATATAAACCACAAAAGAACAAAATTATTTATCCCATACCACCAGCATTTAACATTCCAACCTCCGCCTTTTTACGAAAATCTTCAACTGAAATTCATCGAAATAATCTCATAACACTTTTAATCATAACGCAATAATTATATTTACATACATTATCCACATCCTTCTATCTTCCGCAAAATTATCTGTTCTTCCTATATTTTCACCCAAATTTCATCCAATGGGAACAAAGAGTTAAGATTAAGTTGGCAAGCTTCTCTTTGAAAACAAACAATATTTTAAAGATTCCCCAAAGAAAGATAAAAAATCCTGTACGTGAGAACCACGTGAAAAGAAATGATAACTTTGTTAAATCAAGAAACAAATTATAATAACACCACTTACACAAAAATAGAAAATATATGCTCTCGAAACTATCTATCTATCTATCTATCTTTTCTTGCTACTAATCATCCCGGACATCTATATTTATAAATCGTATATCACCAAATCAACAGGAGGCAATCCGTTCGGTTGGCTGTGGTTTATTCCTTCCGTGATCCTATTATTCGCACTCGTCTGGATTCTACTATCCTCTAGAGATGCACTGGCCATACAACACCTCATCGGAACTTTCACGATCACCTATATGGCCATCGTACTACCGAAAACCATTTTCATGATTTGCTCGCTACTTGATTTACCGTTAAAATACTTGTTCAAATGGCAAATACAACCTTTTAGCTGGCTCGGGATCATACTAGGAACTGGAATGATGCTCATGGTACTTTACGGGGCAATATGGGGCAAAACACGATTTGACGTGAAACAGGTCACGTTCGCCTCTCCTAATCTTCCTGCCGCTTTCGACGGGTATCGCATTGCACAGATTTCCGACATACACACGGGTAGTTGGAACGGAGACCGGGCAGCCCTGCAAAAAGCCGTGGACCTGATTAACGCCCAGCAAACCGATTTAATTGTTTTCACGGGTGACATTGTCAACACGAAAGCCTCTGAACTAGAACCATTCGAAAACATTCTGGCACAACTGAAAGCCCCGGACGGCGTGTTCTCCATCCTCGGGAATCACGATTACGGTCCCTATCACAACTGGCCAACAACCGAGGCCCGAGATCAGAACATCCGAGATGTACAAAACAAGCAGGCCTCCATGGGATGGCAGTTATTAAACAATGATCACGTGATACTAAAACGTGCCATGGATAGCATTGCCCTGATTGGCGTGGAAAATAACGGGGAACCACCCTTCTCTCAATACAGCGACCTTCCCAAAGCCATGGAAGGCACTGAACAATGCTCTTTCAAACTATTGTTAAGCCACAACCCCACGCACTGGCGCCGGGAAGTACTCGACACGGACATCGACCTCATGCTGTCAGGCCACACGCACGCCATGCAATTTGCCGTCGGACGACTTTCCCCGTCCCGATTCATGTATCCGGAATGGAGTGGGCTCTACATGGAAGGCAAACAAGGTTTGTATGTCAACGTTGGGTTGGGATATATCGGACTGATGCCCCTGCGTTTCGGGGCATGGCCGGAAATCACGGTCATCACGTTGAAACAATTGAAAATGGAGAATTGAAAATTGAAAATGAAGATTCAGTAAGAAATTCGAAAATAAGTGACACTTTTCAGACGGTTGGATGTTTTGAGGGAAAACTAAAATTAAAACTGTATGTTACACTTTAAAACAATCGCGCTATTATCCTCCGTCACGCTGATCGGATGTACCTCTTCGCCTCATGCATGGCAAGGACAATCCGGTAGTAAACGGGTATTCATCGAGTTAAAAACCACACCGGAAGGAACACCTCAAGGTTTCCTGTCACTTCCGGAACAATGGATTGACAAAGCACAAGCCGACACGCTCGTACTTTCAGACGAAAGTATTCTTGCCATCTTCAACCGGGAAAACATTCGCTTTGAAGGAGCCTTCTATTCCGGTAAAGACTCCATCCAAGCAGAAGTAACCACCTACGGGAAGATACGAGAATTCACTCTCGGTAAAGTCGATAGCCTTCGGCCTATCTATTTTTCACAAAATCCACATCCACCTTATCCCTACCATTCCGAAGAAATCACCTACGTGTCATGCGATTCAATACAAGTTGCAGGCACGCTGACCATTCCATCGGGCAAAGGCCCTTTTCCCGCAGCCATCATTATATCCGGCACCGGGAAACAAGATCGAGACGGAACCTTTTCCGGCCACAAACCCTTCTTCAAAATCGCGGACTACCTCACCCGACAAGGATTCATCGTGTTACGAACCGATGACCGGGGAACCGGAAAAACCAACGGGATATACGAAGAAGCTACCACGTGCGATTTTGCACGGGATGCCCAAGCCGGGATCAATTACTTGAAACAACGCCCGGAAACAGACACCAAGCACATTGGGGTTATCGGGCATAGCGAAGGCGGACAAGTGGCACTCATGCTGGGAGCTGACTCCCCGGATGTATCATTCGTTATCTCCCTCGCAGGCGTGGGCGTTGATGGCCTGCAGATTCTAAAATTACAAAATGAAGCAATCTTGCGTACCACCCCCGGCATGACCCCGGAACGGGTGGAACAGTTTATGAGTCTCTTCAACACGCTATTTGACAAAGTACACGCTGTACCCTTGGAACAACCTTTAGATATTCCCTTGCGCCAAGCCTTCGATCAATGGGTAGCTCAACAGGACAAAGCCACACTGAAAGCTGTCAATTTTAATGACGGAAGAGACGAAATGTTTTTCAGTCGTTACCTGCATCAAGCACAAGGACGCTGGTACAGGGAAATGATCAATTATGATCCGGAAAATTATATTCCCCGCATTAGTAAACCCGTGCTGGCACTAAACGGGGACAAAGACATCATGGTTCCCGCCAAAGAAAACCTGGAATCCATCAAACAATTACTGGACAAAGGTGGAAACACACGGTACAAAATCGTGGAACTACCCGGTCTGAACCATATGTTCCAACGCTGTAAAGAGTGTACCCGAGAAGAAATACCCGATCTGGAAGATGTGTTTTCAGAGGAAGCCTTGCAAATCATGGGGGATTGGCTACGAGAAAACATAGAATTTAGGTGATGCTTTTCAATTATAACAATTTTAATCCCCAGAAGATCTGAATATCAGTAAAAACAAAAGGAACAACAACCATACTTTAGGGAACAAAGATGACTGGAACTCGGCTTTAATTCATCTATATCTCGTCTGTAAGCCATTAAATGGATATTATCAGAGTTTGAAAACAGTTGGATTAAGGATATAAAATTAGGATTTAGACAGGGATTCGTTCATCCCGTTCTAAATCCTAACAACTCAAATGAATCTTATCGATTATTCCGCTTTCAACATCTCGATCATAAGATTCATCTCCTCTGCCAAAGCCGAGGGGCTTCCCATGTAACCACCAATACTCCAACGCAATTTTCCATTCCCGTCGATAATCATTTTGTGAGGAATACCGGAAAATTTAAAAGCCTTGCAATAAGTATCATAAACAGCCGATTGCTTTTTCATTTTCGGGTTAACATTATCACAAAGCACTTGCAGCGTGTAGTTATGCTCCTTCATGAATTTCCGAATCTGTTCTTTAAAATTTGCAGCCGTTTCCATCGTGGAAATAAAGAAAAACGCCACGTTCGGGTCATTCTTGTACTTGTTTACAGCCATTTGCATTCCTGGTAAAGAAGCCTTACAAGGAGCGCACCAAGTTGCCCAAAAATCCAACACGATAATCTTCCCCTCCATCTTTGACAGATCAACCTTTTTCCCGTCCAGATCTTCCATAGCAAAAAGCTCTATATCCTCGTTAATCATCGTTTCCTGCAAATGTTTTTGCAACTCCTGTTGTTTTTCTTGCGACTTCAATGAACTGACATAAGCCTCAAAATCTTTATCGTTTTTATGTTGTTTCACGTAATCCTTCCGCAAGATTTCCAACATTTCGGGAGTAACCGCATCTTCCCGAACACTAGCCACAATCATGGGAATTACCATCGACTGATAGCCATTTTTTTCCAACAAACGAACATACTGATTGTTATATTCTGCCGATTTGAAATTATATTTTCCTTTAATTTCTTCCATCAACTCCAGTGCCTCGGCAGAAGAACCGGTAGCATCCAACACGAACGCATGTTTCAGAATCATATCTTTCCCCCTCGTGAGCAGATAATCCTTCCACTCCCGTTCTGAATACACTTGATCAGCTCCTGCTTGAGGACGAGTCATCACCTCATTGTAAATAACCTTAGCAAAAGGTAACACCTGTTCCGGGGTTCTCTGATTCGTGTTCAACGGCACTTGTACCATGTGCCAGTAGAAAGTCAGCAAACAAAGATGGGGAACATCATGAAGGTACTTGTACAAGAAACTATAATCATTTTTCTTGATGATGGGCTGATAAACTACCGCTTGAAAGATTTTACCCAGATACATGGATGATGTTTCCGTCTCTATATCTTTAAACTTTTCCGTCGGGAAACGTTTCAGGAAAGCGTCTAATTCAGGAGCTTTCGCATCGGCATCCATGATTCTGAAAATCCGCCATATCTCTTGGTCCCTAGCCAAAATCCCGTTCGGGTAATCTTTTAAAATCCGGGTTTCTACTGCCGCCGCTTTCGTACTGTCTTTCACGATATTCTTAGCAACTTCAAGTGCCTTCAACAACGTCTCTTCATCCACATCCGGTAAATTCAGTATAAAATCCACGTCTCCCAACATCTGTTCATGTTTTTCTCCCGGCATCATTTTATTCAACAACTTCGCCGCATAATAGAATACGTATTTCCGGGCTCCGGGATCTTTCAAAAGCTGTTGGTTCAGCCAAAAACGCATAACTTCATCATCAATATACGCGTCCTCGTCACAATATTCCGGTAAAGACTCCAACGTCTTGTTCCGCAACATTCCCCACGCCATATAAGCAGTCGGTAAATTCTGCCCGTTCTTGCTAAAGGTCATTGTCGTGTACGTGGACCGTCCCCCTGTATCCTTTTTGTCCCCAGCGTAAAATTTACATGATACCAACGCACAATTTTCAGGCACACGACAAGTGGCCTTCCATGCCGTATCATTCTTCACCAACTTCAAATCTTCCGCCCTCCAACGCAAATTTTCCCAGTAATAAACCGTTCCGTAAATCGTTTCCTCATCAGCCAGTGACGTTAGCGAATTATCATACGTGAACTTCACATCCTGACCGGCAACCGGCACCAATGGAATGATGTGAAAAGGTTTACGATCCTGTGCCTTAACCACACAAGTAAATAACAGAAGTACAACGATACTTCCTAACAACGTGATTTTTTTCATACAATACGATTTAATAATTTATAAAGTTGGTAAGGTTCACAAAGTTTATAAAGGACCTTATAAACCTTATAACTTTATGAACCTTACGAACTCTTATTTAATTTGTCCGATCTCCGGATTTTCTTCCAAATATTTTTCTCCCATTGGGAAAGTATATCGCACGGCACCGGGTTCTAATGTATAAGTCGTTCCCTTGAATATCCGAGTCACCGTCTGTGTCGGAAAATCCGGATCATTTGCCAAACGACGTTGATCCATCCAACGTAAACCATGACACGTTAATTCTCTACGACGCTCCTGTAATACATTTCCTAAAGCCTCTTTAGCTGTTGCGGCACTCAACGAATAGTCCTCACCCGCAACGTAACGATACTCTCTCAATTTATTCACAATATTCATGGATTCCGTCGTGTTTTCCTCGCGAGCCCAACATTCTGCCTCAATTAGCATCATTTCCGGCACACAAGGCCCCATGTTACGTCCCTCGTTCTTTTTCCAGTCATAAGGATAATAATTGTCCTTAAAATATACCCGACCGGAATAAGTCATACCTAAATCATCTATCATGGAACGAGTAAAATAAAAATAACGTAAATCTTTTTCCTGATCAAAAGTATTCAACAGATTATCACTTAACACAAGGCCAGCCGTGGAATATGATGCCATCGAAAATGTAGTTACGGGCATTTTAGCAAAAATAACTTCCTTATCTTTCAATGTTTCCACGTAATTTTTCCTTCTCACACTTTCCTCTGTACTCGCCAGATCAACATAATCATTCAGGTTTTCCAACGTACTCTTTAATTTAAGCGCCTCTTGAGCGTTCTTTTTCGCCTCCGTGTAATTACCCATCAACAGGTAGGCTCTTGCTCGCAATGCATAAATAGCACATTTACCCGGATAGAAATTAAATTCTGCCACATCGGGCAAATACTCGAAAGCATCATCCAAATCTTTAAAAATTTGTTCGTACACTTTTTCGACAGATGCACGTGGCAGAGCCCCTTCTACACGAGGGGTAGTTAACAAGGGGACTCCTTGATCCGTGGATGCCGTTGCTGCATTATACGGAACACCATACACGTTCACTAACGTCAAATATGCCTCGGCTCTATGTACAAGAGCCTCAGCCCGAATCTCCAACTTCTCCTCGTTTGTCCCGTTCTTACTATCCATCACCTCATCAATCACCACGTTACAATTATAGATAACCTGGTACACTTTGTTCATCTCCGTGTCATTTTCAGACTGGCTATAAATTTCGTCGGCCCAAGTATATACCGGGATAAATTTATTCGTTTCATAGATCGCCTCTTGTTGAGCCGGATCAGAAATATCAATATCATCTGATGCCACATCATGGTAAGAAAGTGTCCAGCGGAAATTTTCCGTGTTATTCATCAGGTAACGGTAATTTTCCGTCTCCTCCGGAACCAATGATCCTTTAGTCTTGACATCCACCCAATCGGAACAAGCGGAGAAACAACAGGAAAGTCCTATAATTACACTAAATATTTTCTTGTTCATATCTATCACGTTTTAGAAATTAAGATTTAACGAGAAGTTATAAGAAGGTGTCGGCGCCATCCGCAAATCTCTCGTGTTCGGAATAAAATCAGGATCTATACCGACATTATTCTTTTTCCAGATCAATCCCAGGTTTGTTGCAGTAAACCCGATATTAGCACTACCAAGCATGATTTTATTTACCCATTTAGACGGGAGTTCATAAGTCAACGATATTTCTTTCAAACGGATATGATCTCCTTTTTGGACATGAATATCAGCACCTCTATATCGTTGAAAACTATTGTTATCCGTTCCCAAACGGGGTACATCGGTTTTAGCCTCATCACCCGCCTCTCTCCAACGTTTTGCCATATCTTCATTAATTTCATAATTAGCACCACCGTATCTACTTGCAGGCTGTTGTGAAATCGTCGGTTTCTGGAAAATATACCCTAACTTATAGGTGATCCCCACGTAAAGAGACAATCCTTTATAAGTGAACGTATTAAAAAATCCACCAAAGTACTTCGGTGTCAATGTTCCCATATACACCAAATCATCATTCGTAATATTTTCCGTAGATTTTATAATCTCCCCGTCCGCATTGTACACCAGAGCATTTCCCTCTTCATCCAAACCGGCCCAACGAGTAGCCCAGAAGTTATTCATATTATACCCTTCTATCATACGACCACTTCCTCCTCCACTAGATGCAAAACTGGAATATAGTTCATAAGGAGAGGATTTTACTTCATTCGTGTTATAAGAGAAAGTTAAACTGGCCCTATAATTAAAATCACTTTTCTGTACAATCATTCCATTCAAAGCAATATCCACTCCTTTTCCATCCACCTTAGCAGCATTACGAGTAAGTGTGTAAGATCGGGTAGAATTTGCCCCGAATATCGGGTTTATCGTGTACTCTGCAAACAAATCTCTCGAATACTTGCGATACACTTCGATAGAACCGGAAAGACGATGATTCAATACGGCAAAATCCAACCCAAAATTCAATACACCTGTCTTCTCCCAACGAATTGAAGGATTGGCTGCGGCAGTAATACTTGACGAAGGTAATTGAGTAAAACCATCATTACTCGTGGATAACGATATATTCGTGAAAGGATACTGGCCCGGATCAATATTTCCATTATACCCGTAAGTCGTTCTAAATGTCAATTGATTCAACCATCCTACATTATCCATGATAAAATCTTCCCGGCCAATATGCCATGAAAATCCGGTGGACCACATCGGAGTTGCCCGGTATTTCCGATCAACACCAAAATTATTATAATCATCATAACGCACACTTCCAGACAATACGTATTTATTCATCAAAGTATAAGACAAATTTCCGTAATAAGACAAGTATCGCCGTTGATAATCGGTTTCCGGACTAGCATCTGTCAAGTAACTATTATATCCCCAGATATTTATATAAGGATTCGGCAATTGACTACCGGCAATCAGTGTTTTTTCGTTATAACCATAATATCTAGCTCCATTCGCCCAATCTCTCGTCTCACGGATTTCCATTCCAGCCAATGCTGTAATTTGGTGAATTTCATCAATAACCCCATCATAATTGATCTGTCCCCGAATACTGTAATTCTGGGAATTACCATTAGTCACGTTCAAGATACCTCCCCACGGAAGATTATTTGTTAGCGCACCCGTATTTGCATCATAAGTCGTGGCCGTGTTATAAAGATCTCTAGCCTCGAACGTATTCTCGTTAGCAAAAGTACGATTCTTGGTATTCTTCCTTTCAAACATGAATTGTCCGTCTAATGACAACCCTTTTACTCCCGGAATTGGAATATTCAATCCCACAGTCATCGCAAAAGTTTGCTCTTTACGGGTATCATCTTTGTTATCCAATTCGTCCAAATAATTATACTTCCAATTTTTATATCCCAACGCTTCTTTTTCCGTTACAAAATCTTCATTGTACGTCTTATAGTAATCAACTCGATTACCATTTTCATCCACGAATTGATTATAAGGTAATAAGATCAAACCACCAGATGCCTGTATCATGGAAAGTCCTAAAGCATTATTTTTAATATTAAACAAAGTAGCTCTTAACCCCGTGGTCAACGTAGCCCAATTCAATATTTTAAAATTCATGTTGGAAGTCAACGTGAAACGATCACCTTCTTCACCCTTCATATTAGATCTCTCGTTTGCATAGGATGCGGAAAGGAAATAAGACATCTGATCAGACGCCCCACTAAAAGATAAATTATATTGCTGTGAAAAAGAAGGTTGCAACAGATACTTTTTCACATCACGATAAGCCTCCCGACCAGCTAATTCATTCAGTATGGCATCCGCATCCGCCTGATTAATAAGCCCGTCCTTAGCGTCCAAAATCAATTTAGCAGCTTGTGAAATCGGGGCTCCTGCCGAATAGGCGGAATTCACGGGTCTCGTGATATAACCTTTCTCTACCATTTCCTTCTCGTAATCAATCATTTCGGCAGAATTCATGATCGGTAAGGTATTAAAACGAGGGGAACCGGAAGTCGATACATTCATTCCAAAATTTACAGTTGTTCCTCCTTTACCTTTTTTACCTTTTTTTGTCTCAATAACAATAACCCCATTGGCCGCACGTACCCCCCAAATAGAGGCTGCTGCCGCATCTTTCAAAAAAGTAATCGATTCAACATCACTGGGATTTATATTCTTCATTTCCATATCCGTGGGGAAACCGTCAACAACCAGTAAAGGCCTTGTTGTGTTCAAAAGAGAACTTTTTCCCCGGATATTCATGGAAATATTCGTCTGCTCATCAACATAACCATCCGTACGATCGGAACCATACAAAAAAGTCATATCCGAATTCTTGACATCCACGTAAACCCCCGGAACAACACCTTCCAAACGATTCATGATATTCGGACTAGGACGTTTTTCCAATTCTTTAGCTGTAACCACGCTAAATGAACCGGTGGCACGTTCTTTCGGTAAACGGGTGTAACCCGTTGAAACAACAACAACCTCATCCAATGCCTCCGTGGCTTCCTTCATTTTAATGTTTAGAGGGGAATCGCTATTAATTGCCACGATTTGCATCTCGAAACCGACCATTGAGAAAAGCAACGAATCGCCCCGCGAACAAATCGCCGTGAACTTTCCTTCCACGTCAGACACGAATCCTAGTGTAGTTCCCTTGATAATAATATTCACTCCCGGAAGAGGCAGACCTTGTTGATCCGAGATCTTACCTACCACCGTAAGTTTATTCTCTTGCTGTTGGCTTGTTAATTTCACGGGACTAACGACCACCGTGTTATCCACGATCGAGAAAGTAAGTCCTGAATTCTTTAAACAATACTCTAAAACGGCTTTTACATCCGTATTTGTGAAATCAGGATTCAGTCCCGTAATATTACCCACTTTTGTATCATTGTACAAAAAAGTCAACTCCGTTTGCTTTTGAATTTCTTTAGCAACTTGGATAAATGAACTATTCTTCATCTTCACAGTGACATTCTGAGCCACTGCCGTGAATGACAAAAATAGTAATAAAACAATCGTCATTCTCATCATTAATCGGTTCTTTATTAGCCATAAACCTCCCGGAAGAGACTTATTTCGGTTCTTCTTCATAATGTAATTAATTAATTTAGTTAGTTTTACACACTTGCCTCCCCTCGTGGCCATCGAGGGTTTCACTCTGTAGTTATATATACATCATTTCCATGTAATTCAAATCGCACATCTCCCGTCATCTGCAACATTTTCATCACCTGGGAGAAATCACCATATCGCTTCATATTTCCCGACAGAGAAATTCGTTTCGCTCCCTCATCCTTGAATATCACACGAATATCGTACCATCGTTCCAACGTTCTCATTATATCTTCCAACGATTGTTGTTCAAATACGAAACGCCCGTCTTTCCAACTCGTAAAGTTTTTTACTTCAACCTCCTGCTTTACCATTTCTCCCGATAACGCACTCACCTCTGCTTGCTCTCCCGGTTTCAATAGCATTGAACTACCGGGGCTGTAAATCCTCACGGATCCTTCTGCAAGAGTGGTTTGCGACCGTTTTTCTTCCGGGTAAGCCCGGATATTAAAGGAAGTTCCCAACACCGTTACCGATGAACTCATGAACTGCACGGTAAAAGGTTTCTTCGCATCCTTTGCCACTTCAAAATAAGCCTCACCCTGTACGAAAACCCGTCGTTCCTTTGCCCCGAAAGCCACCGGATACTGGATAGAAGTTTCCGAATTCAACCACACCCTTGTTCCATCCGAAAGCGTCAGGCAAAACTCTCCACCACGAGGTATTTCCAATTTATTGTAAACCACCGATTCGCTTTCTACCCCACTGGCATATGTTACCCCTGATCCCGAAGCACTAATCTGTGTTCCATCCGTGATAATCGTGCTATCCGTAGCCTCTTTGCCTAAAGGAATCATTTGCCCGTTTGCCAATGTCAACACGGCTTTGCTCGTCCCCGGAAGGATATTTGAAGCTAGAGAAGGACGCACCATTTGTTCTTCCTCTCGATTCAACCCTACATATAGAACAAGAGCAATCACAAATGGTAACGCAACGGCAGCTACCCTGGCCATGTTTATCAAAAATCTTCTTTTACGACGTTGTTGGTACTTCTTTTGCAAGAAACGTCCGTAGGCCACCCGGGAATCATACATTTCCAACTTCTCCATTCCAATCGTGTAAAAATCCTCTGAAATCATTCGTTGAAAAGCACGTTCATTCTCATCGGAAACCTTTCTCCAACCAGATAATTGCCTTTCCTCTGATTCAGAAAGTTTTCCTTTCAAACTCTTCTGAATAATTCGTGCTATTTCAAATGCTTCTTTCATCTTGAATTCTTTTACGATCTAAAAACAATCAAGTACAAAAAAAGTGTCACTCGAATGACACTTTCTTGTAAATTTAACAATTCGACAGGAATAAAAGGATAGCCGTTATATCTCCTAACCGACTCTTCAATAATTGTTTTCCGCGTTTTTTATGTGACTTTACCGAATCTATGGAGAGATTCAATTTCTCCGCAATTTCCGCGTTATCGAAACCTTCCATCACCAGTTGGAACACTTGTCCCGTCTGTTCCGGTAAATCCTGAATAGCCTCTGACAACAAGGTTAGTAACTCCTGCTCCACGATCTGGTTAAAAAAGAATGTCGTTGTTTCCCGTTCCTTCAAGAAAGACATATACTCTTGTTCGATCCGGGCATGCTTCAAATAATTCAGACATTGATTCTTAGTAACCAAATACAGGTAAGATTTCAAGGCCACCACAACATCAAAAGTCGGTTTATCCGTGTAAAGTTTGAAAAATATCTCCTGTACAATATCTTCTGCCACGTCCGGGTCATTCACGAAATTAGTGGCAAACGCACAGAGTGAGGCATAATACTTTTCAAACAGGACTTTAAAGGCCCGATCATCCCCAACCCTTAATCCCTGTAACCATTTTACCTCATCCTGTTCCGACATATTATTATCACGTGTTACTCCATCATTTAGAACTATACAAATATACGAAAAATCAAAATAAAACTACTCTTTCACAGAGTCATGACGATATACCCGCATGACTCCCTGTATACGTTTTAAACGGGAAATCAGTTGTGATAAGTGTTCCGTATCACTAACCAACACGGTGATTTGCCCGTCAAATAATCCCTCGCTCGAATTAATGGACAATCCCCGTAACGTGATCTTCGGGTCCTTCGCTATCACTTCGGTAATCTTAGTCACCATTCCCGCATCTTCACGTCCCACGATACTCAACACCGTCTGGTAAGAAGTTGCACCGGCATTCGTCCAAGCTGCCTGCACGATTCGATACGGGTAGCGACGCTGCAAATCAAGAGCATTCTTACACTGGGTCCGGTGAATCTTAATCCCCTCACCAATAGAAACGAATCCCAGAATATCATCCCCGAATACCGGGTTACAACAACGGGCAAACTTGTACACCACGTTATCGACATTCCGGTCGATCAATAACACATCCTCACTAATCGGGCGGGACGGAATAACCTGCACCTCTTCTCTCGGGGTGGCCACCGTACGCTCCTCTTCTTTCGGGCGAGTAATGAACTCCTTAATCTCCGCCATATCTAACTTTTCCTCGGCAATCGCCTGGTAAAGATCAATAGCAAACTTATATTTATAATGTTGTTGCAAACGATGAATCACCTCGTCTGTCAACTCTAACTTCCAATTTTTAAACCGACGAGCCAACATTTCCTTACCCAGCGTGGCCTGAGCCCGCGAATCTTCGGTAAGAAACTGACGAATCTTGTTACGAGCCTTTGAAGTCGTGGCAATATTCAACCAGTCGGCATTCGGCTGTTGATTATTCGAGGTTAGGATGGATACCTGATCCCCATTCTTCAACACATAGCGCAAGGTCTCGTTACGTTGGTTTACCTTTCCTCCTACACAACGGGACCCTACAGCCGTGTGGACAGCATAAGCAAAGTCAAGTAACGTCGCTCCCGCCGGTAAAGTCTTCAAATCTCCCGCCGGGGTAAACACGTGTACCTCCTTATCTTGCAGGTTAATTTTAATATCATCCAACATATCCACGGCTCCGACTTCCGAACTCTCCAATATCTCTCGTAACTCAGTCAGCCACTCCTCGATCGCCTTATCCGCCGTTCCCCCCTTGTACTTCCAGTGAGCCGCAAATCCCTTTTCAGCAATCTCATCCATCCGTTCCGTACGAATCTGCACTTCCACCCATCGGTTATTAGGTCCGAGAACGGTGGTCTGCAATGATTCATAACCATTGGACTTAGGCACTGAAATCCAATCCCGCAATCGCTGCGGGTTAGGCGTGTACCTGTCGGCCACAATCGAATATGCCCTCCAGCAATCGGCCTTCTCTTCCGGCCCCCTGCTATCCAGTATAAAACGAACCGCAAATATGTCATAGATTTCCTCGAACTCCACCTGTTTCTTCCGCATCTTGTTCAAGATCGAGGCTATCGTCTTGGTACGCCATTTCACCTTGAATTTAATTCCCCGGTTATTGAATTCTTCCACAATAGGGGCAATAAACTCGTTGATATATTTTTCACGGGCCTCCCGTGTTCCCTCCAGCTTTAAAGAAATCTCCTTGTACACCTCAGGCTCTCCATAACGTAAAGCAAGGTCCTCCATCTCCGATTTGATATTATACAAACCTAAACGATGGGCAAAAGGAATGTAGATATAACTGGTTTCCCGCGCTAACTCCCGTTGTCGTTCCGGAAGTAAAGTCTCAGCATGCCGTAAATCATACAATTTTTCCGCCAGAAAAATCAACTGCACCCGTACATCTTCAGCAAAACTCAGTAGTAATTTCCGGAAATTTTCGGAATCAACCACCCGGTGAGTAGTATAGATATGACTTATATCCCGTAAACCGGCTAATATCTGGGCCACTTTCTCTCCAAATACCGTTTTTATCTGTTCCAATCTCAACGTTCCGGACTCTATTGCCCGATGTAACATCAAACAAATAATAGAAGTTCTCCCTAACCCGATCTCGGACGTGATAATTAATCCGATATCCAACAAACGATGAATATCTTTCTCTGTAACCGCTTGTGAATTTGCCTCGCTGCTCATTGCCGTGTCGAAAGCTTTTCGCACGAGACGAATATCCTCGGTTGAAATCAAGTTCTTACATGACTTTAATAAAGATCTATATTTTTGTTGTACAGTAATGTATGTCGTAGTTTCTGCCATAACAGGTTAATTTAGTAAATTCCAATTCCTATTAATCATATCAAAAAAAATGCCGTACTCCCCGATTTTCATTCTATTCAAGATATAATAACAACTAATTATGCAGGACAACGACAATACCCGACCAAAGGTTACCCGCAAGCCCCCAAAATTGATTTATTTCAAGCTACACAAGATAAAACCGTATCGTTATAGTCATTTTTTATGCTATCACCGAGAAAGAATCTGAATTATTTGACTATCGGTTTCACTATAATCTCGAAATTCCGACCATAGTTAATCAAGTATAATCCCCGATTTTCCAAACCTCCAAATCCACTCACGGGATGGAACCGGAAACGGGTAAATGCTCCGCTTATATCCTTTTCCCGCAACACGTTCAAAGTATTCCCACGTTCTATGTCAACCAAGGGGATAAAGCACATAACAATGTCAAATGCCCGGTTCACCACATTACTCGGCTCCGAATAAAAATAATCCCGGTGTTTCGCAGAAAACTCTTTGGCCACATCACCTTGATAATCCACGTAACTATTCGCCATCATCTTCACGTTCAACTTAAACAACACTTCCTCATCGATAGAAGTAAATTTCAACCAATCAGGGAAACCAATTACCGTGATCCGGAACTGATCTGCTAGGGCAGACAACACAGGCAACGTCCGACTGGCCGCCGCTTCATTTATAGTTGGAAACAAGATAATATTTTCCACCCCCAGCCTCATGACCTTGCGTAATGAATCCAAATGCATTTGAGGCCGCCATTGACAATTCGTCATATATTCCATCCCGTTCGCCTGTAAGCGAGTTCGTACCAGATCCGTTAAACGACTCTCTCCTCCGGTGCGCCCCCCCCCATCCGGAATGATATTTATCAGATGAGCCTGCGTACCATTCGCAACAATCCAGTCCGCCATCTCTTCTACCAAAGAAACCGTAGACGTATTCAACTGCACAAAATTCGGGAAACGGACTAAATCTCCTCCCCGTGAAGAAAGCGGGAAAATCATCGGAATCGTCCGATTTCCTAGCTGTTCGGCAACTGCCTTATACGTGTTCGCATACACGGGACCGATAATCAAATCCGGAGATAACAAATTCAATTCCCCTACCAAGCGTTGCACGGTATTGGGATCACGTTCCGTGTCATAAACATACAAATCGATCGTGTATCCCAGCCGTTTCAAACTATCCACGGCCATCAATACCCCCTGATAAAATTGCAGGAAAGGTTCCGTACGAGAAGATAAACGCCAATGCTCGTTCCGTATATTCACTCCCAGCGTGTCCACCGGAATTTCCTCCTCGGATAAGGGCAACTTGTTTTCCTTCACGTACAAAGGCAACATAAGAGCAACTTTCACGTGGCGTTGCTCACGAGCGACTTCGGGAATAACAAACACAGTATCACCCACAACCTGCTGCACCATTCCTTCCAATGAATCGCGGGCAGGCGGGAATGTATTTGAATGACTTTTCTCGTATTTTTCCATCTCTTCACGCCGGGCTTGTTGAACCTCTTTCGCCTGACGTTTTTCCCAGCGTAATTCAGCCTCCAACACGTTTCGGTCAATCTGCCTCAATGCCAATTTCACAACAGCACCTTCCGCAATCGGTCGGCTCACATCGTACTCCGGATTATCTTTCAGAATTCGTTTCATCTTGATATTAAACTTCCGGGAAAGAGAATATAGCGTCTCTTTCGGTTTCATCCGGTGATAATAAAACTTATCATCAATAGATTTAAAGGGTTCGACCACTGGAATTCTCAACACGTCCCCGATCGAAAGGGCATTGTCACTCTTATCATTTAATATTTTCACTTCATCCACGGAGACACCATAAGCCTTACATATGGAAAAAAGCGTTTCCTTGGCTTTCACCGTATGGAGATAATAGGACTTTCCCTGATACACGATTTTCTCTGTCGATTTCTCTATCTTGATTTCCTGCGCCCCGACATAACCCGTCAAACCCAGCAACAGAAATACTAAAATGAATCTTACCATCTTTATCACTTCTTATTTTCAAAGCAAAAATAGTAAAATAGTAGTGATAATTGAAAAATCTCTGCTATTTTTGCAAAGTTAAGGTATTTCAATACCAGTACTGCCCGTGTTCAGTAGTAATGGACCCGGCAAGTTTTATAAATTTACAAACGTTATACACTCTATGGGTTTCTTTAAAAAAGGACATATCATCGTGTTATTGATCAACATAGCCGTAGCCAGCATCGTGTTGTTCGTGATCGGGTATATCGTGTTGAATCGATTGGAGAAATACACGAATCATGGTTACTATATTACTGTTCCCGAACTCCGGGGACTCACTCCCGACGAGGCGAAACCTTTCGCCAAAGAGAAGAATTTGCAAATCCTTGTCATCGATTCTATCTATGACAACAATGCCAAACCGGGAACTATCGTGGAACAATTCCCGTCACCGAATGCTCACGTGAAGAACAACCGGGCCATCCAACTGACCATCAACGCCAATGCCCCGGAAAAAATTATTTTCCCGAACCTTCGCAACGTGGCCTTCCGTCAATCCTTGCAACGATTGAAGAACTTGGGACTCAACGTTGGAAGAATCGAATACATTCCTTCCAACTTCAAAAACCTAGTACTTGATTTCAAATACGAGGGAAACATCATCGAACCAAATAGTTTGATACAAAAAGGAGAAACAGTGGATATTGTACTCGGGAACGGGAACACGTCCAACGACCAAGTAGCCATCCCATCATTAGTGGGGAAAACACTGGCAGAGGCAAAAGCCATACTATTGCGGGCATTCTTAAACGTGGGTGAAATTCTACCCGACAACACGATCAAAACTGAGGCGGACCAATCCACGGCAATTATATACCAGCAAGAGCCTGAATTCGAAGAAAATATGACGATGAAGATGGGAGGAGACATCACGCTCTACCTCACGAAAGATAAAGAAAAAATAATGGCACTGGACTCCCTGTCCATTGAGGAGCTACAACCATGATAGAAGAAGAAGTAGAAGATTTAGAAGAACTGGGCGAGGACGAACCGGAACAAGAGCAAGAAATGTACGAACATTTCCGTCTGGAAGTTGATCCCGGCCAAAATTTACTGCGTATCGATCGGTTTCTGGTCGATCGGTTACCCAACGTATCCCGCACAAAAATACAGGAAGCTGCAGAAGCCCAATGTGTACAGGTCAATAATAAACCGGTAAAATCCAATTACCGGGTAAAACCCAAAGACATTGTCACCTTGATGCTCCCCCACCCAAAACGGGAAATACGGGTCATACCGGAAGATATTCCTTTAAATATCGTGTACGAGGACGACTATCTGCTGGTCATTAACAAAGAACCGGGTATGGTGGTACATCCTTCCTACGGGCATTACACGAGGACTCTCGTAAATGCTTTGGCATGGCACTTGAAAGGGAATCCGTTATTCAAAGAGAACGATCCCCGCCCTGGACTGGTTCACCGGATAGACAAGGACACTTCCGGCCTGTTGGTCATTGCCAAAACGGAAGAAGCTAAAACCAAATTGTCTTCCCAATTTTTCCATAAAACCTCCAGTCGGAAATACGTGGCCGTATGTTGGGGAAACTTGGAAAATGACAACGGAACGATTATCGGTAACATCGGAAGGAGCATCTCTAACCGAAAAATCATGGGTGTATTCCCGGAAGGTAGCGACTACGGCAAACACGCCGTGACTCACTATCACGTGCTGGAACGCTTGGGTTACGTGAATGTCGTGGAATGCGTGTTGGAAACCGGACGTACCCACCAGATCCGGGCTCATTTCAAATCAATCAGACATCCGCTATTCAATGATCCGGAATACGGTGGTAATGAAATCCTAAAAGGCACCACATTCACGAAGTACAAACAATTCGTGCAAAATTGTTTCGCTCTCTGTCCCCGACAAGCATTACATGCCAAAACCCTTGGTTTTGAACACCCGGGAACGGGCAAATGGATGGACTTCAATTCCGAAATACCACAGGATATTCAACAGCTCATTGAAAAATGGCGGGGCTACGTGGCAAACCGGGAACTGGAAGATATTGAATAACCTAGACAAATACGTATTTCAAAATACACAATATCGAGAGTATATACATCGTGAGATTTAACTCTCGATATTTACCTGCAAACAATTTAAACAACACATAAGTCAATAACCCCAACACAATACCCTCGGCAATCGAGTAAGTCAACGGCATCATAATAATGGTCACAAAAGCAGGAAAAGCCTCGGTCATATCATCAAAACGTATTTTCTTCACCGCATCAAACATAAAACTCCCTACGATCACCAATACCCCTGCTGTAGCGATACCCGGAACCAACAAAAAGAACGGGGCAAAGAACAAAGCGACAATGAACAACCCACTAACAACAGCAGCTGTCAAACCGGAACGCCCACCTTCGGCTATACCAGCAGTACTTTCAGCGTAAGTCGTGGTGGTCGACGTTCCGAGTAAAGCCCCAACCGTTGTTCCCACAGCATCCGCCATCATCGCAGGTTTCAACTTCGGGATACTCCCGTCAGGTTTCACCATCCCTACTTTATTTGCCGTACCGACCAATGTTCCTAAAGTATCAAAAATATCCATGAACACGAGCGAGAAAATCGCAATCAACATATTCGGGGACAACAAAGAATGAAAATCTAGCTTGAAAAAGACCGGCTCCAGAGAATGAGGCATCGATACTAAAGAAAAGCCTTCCGGTATCCGGGTAATCCCCAAAGGAATACTTAATAACGTGACCGCCACAATCGCATAGAAAAGAGCCCCTTTCACTTTCCGTACAACCAACACACCTCCGATAACAATTCCTCCTACCGCCAACAACGTCGATGGAGTAAACTCGCCTAAAGAAACAAATGTTGCAGGATTAGCCACAATCAACCCGGCCTTTTGTAATCCCAAAAAAGCAATAAACAAACCAATTCCAACGGATATGGCATGTCTCAACGTTTCGGGAATAGCATTCACTATCAACTCCCGTATATTAAACACGGTCAACAGGATAAACACCAGCCCCTCGATAAAAACAGCAGCCAAGGCACTCTCCCAGGAATATCCCATGCCCTGCACTAACGTAAAGGCAAAAAAAGCGTTCAACCCCATACCCGGAGCCAAGGCAAAAGGTAATTTCGCCCAAATAGCCATCACCAACGTGGCAAAAGATGCTGCCAAGGCTGTAGCTGTGAACACGGCTCCCCGATCCATCGATGCCGCCGAAAGAATATCCGGATTCACGGCAAGAATATACGACATCGTTAAAAAAGTAGTGACCCCAGCCATGATTTCTGTCTTTACCTTCATCACGCTGGGATCAAATCCAAAAAGTTTCTTTAATATCATCTTTATAAAAGATAAAACCAAATCCTCGTTACACGTTAAAACGGAAGTTCATCATGTCCCCGTCCTGCACCACGTACTCCTTTCCTTCCACGGACATTTTTCCGGCTTCCTTACATTTTGCCTCGGATCCCAAAGCAATAAAATCCTCGTATTTGATCACTTCTGCACGAATAAACCCTTTCTCGAAATCCGTGTGAATAATCCCGGCAGTCTGTGGGGCCTTCATCCCGTTTTTGAAGGTCCACGCCCTCACTTCCTTCGGGCCTGCCGTGAAATAAGTACGCAAATTCAATAACTTATAAGCCGTACGAATCAATTTATTCACCCCGGCTTCCTCCAAGCCCAAATCCTGCAAAAACAACTGCTTCTCTTCGTACGTATCCAACTCTGCAATATCCGCCTCGATGGCAGCGCCAATCACCAGTACTTCAGCCCCCTCGTCTTTCACGGCATCCCGAACAGCATCCACATATTTATTTCCCGTCACGACGGAAGCCTCATCCACGTTACAAACGTACAAAATAGGTTTATTCGTCAGCAACATCAACTCCTTTGCTGCCTCCTGCTGCAAATCGTTTAATTGCACGGAACGAGCAGATTTTCCCTGTACCAACGCATCCTTGTATAAATGTAACACCTCGACCAGGCGTTTCGCTTTTGCATCCCCCCCGGTCTGGGCTTTTTTTTCCTCTTTTGCCAAACGGTTTTCCACCGTTTCCAAGTCTTTTAACTGCAACTCGGTATCAATTGTTTCCTTGTCCCGGATCGGATCAACATGACCATCCACGTGCACGATATTACTATCATCAAAACAACGTAACACGTGAATAATCGCATCCGTTTCCCGAATATTAGATAAAAATTTATTTCCCAAACCTTCACCTTTGCTGGCGCCTTTCACTAACCCTGCAATATCCACGATCTCCACCACGGCAGGTACCACGTTTTGAGGCTGTACCAACTCGACCAATTTATTCAGTCGCTCGTCCGGCACGGTGATCACTCCCACATTGGGTTCGATCGTGCAAAAAGGGAAATTTGCCGACTGCGCCTTCGCATTACTCAAACAATTAAATAGTGTCGATTTCCCCACGTTTGGTAAACCGACTATTCCACATTGTAAACCCATTATATTTTTGTCATTTTAATTATTATCTAACTTGCCAGCACACCACACCCGTGGAATGCATTTTTTCAGCCGACAAAGATAACGATTCTTTTTAATAATACATACAGCCCTGTCTCTTATGTATTTCTGTAATATTGCTTATGTTATCTTGTCGTGATATGAAAACAACCTTGCTTAAACTCATAACGAACATAGCATTTCTTTTGCAAACGCAAATCCTGTAACACGTCTGCCAACACACTTTTCAACTTTTCCTTCGGTGCTTCTTTACGTCCGTCCTTCTTGAAACGTGCATATGCCACATCAAAAGTAGTCCCGTACACGTGAGCGGAATTGGCACTAGCATTCCCGTTACTTTTCCGCAATTTCTTCACGCTAGACCCCGTGCGCAACACACTTGTCACGATAATACTATGGGACGGTAATCCTTTCTGATACAGGGAGTCTTTAAAATTTCGGGCTATATCTGCCAATAAATCACAGGCCTCCGGGACAAGATAAGGTTCTGAATGTGTTAATTTATCCACTTGGAACAATTTACAGGATTTAATCTCTTTTAAATCCCGATCTGCCTTACTCAAATCCTCTGACGCCTTCAAAGGAGTAATTCCCAATCGCTTGGCGGAAGACAGATGCCTGTCATTTAAATCATTAAAAGTTCTCTGGTAATTTTTAAAATAAACAAAAGGCTTTTTATTCTTTTCGTTTTCCTTACAAGCCCCAACCAATATCAACAACACGCACACTATCGTGTAATACCACACCGCTCTTCTCATCTATATTATTCATTTTTCTCAGGTTCTACATGCACAGCCACGTGAGTACGCAATCCGTATTTAGCCCTCAAACGATTCTCAATCCCGGTAGCAACCACATGTGCCTCCTGAACGGTCATATCCGGCCGTAAGCGGATATGCACTTCTATAGCGAAGTCATTACCGATCCGACGAGTTCTCAAATTATGAGGATCTTTTATTTGCGGGTCTTCATTAATTATCGTAATTATTTCCTTCTCGGTCTCCTCCGGCAAAGATCGCTCCAATAAATCATTCAAACAAGGTATCAGGAGCTGAATGGACACTTTCACGATGAAAATACTCACGATAACGGCTGCAATCGGGTCAAGTACCCGCCAGTCCTTTCCCAGAAAGATCGCCCCGGCAATCCCCAAAGCTGTACCGATAGACGAGAATGCATCCGAACGATGATGCCAAGCATTCGCCACAACAGCCTGACTTTGCACCTTATGCCCCACGATAACCGAGTAACGATACAGGATTTCTTTCACCACGATCGAAGCAAGAGCAGCGATCAAGGCTATTAAATCGGGACTACCCAACTTCTCCCCCCGATAAAAAGCAAGTATCTGATTCAACCCGTTCCAAAAAATCCCTGTTCCGACCATTAACAAAACGATCCCGATAATTGCAGTTGCCAGTGTCTCATATTTACCATGCCCGTAATCATGTCCCGCATCCTTCGGTTTAGCAGAAACTTTCACAAAAACCAGCACGATAATATCCGTCACGAAATCTGACAAAGAATGTACGGCATCCGCAATCATAGCACTACTTTGTCCCAATATTCCAGCCACGAACTTAAACACTAACAAAAAAAAATTAGCAATTGAACCGACAATTGTAACCCTATATATTTGCTTTTCTCGACTTTCCTTTTCCATTGACAATAGTTAAACGCTTACAAAGTTACAAGAATTAATGTAATTTTGCCGTAGAAATTTAGAACATTTTAAATGTTTAAACGTTCAAACACTTAAATTATAAAATGAATCAGAACATGAAACTCTTAGATGAATTTAAAGCTTTTGCCCTGAAAGGGAATGTGGTAGATATGGCCGTCGGTATCATTATCGGTGGTGCATTCGGAAAAATCGTATCATCATTGGTCAGTGACATCATCATGCCCCCTATCGGAATGCTTGTCGGTGGCATGAATTTTTCCAATTTACACATCGTGTTACAAAAAGCCCACATGAACGAGGCCACGGGAAAAATGGTCGAAGCCGTCACCCTCAACTATGGTAACTTTATTCAAACAACGATCGACTTTTTGATTATTGCATTCTCAATCTTTATCGCCATCAAATTCATGAATAAATTGAGAACGAAAAAAGAAGAAACCCCGGCACCAACCGCACCTCCTGCCCCATCGAAAGAAGAAGTACTATTGACTGAAATCCGGGACATCTTGAAAGACAAACATTGATAAAATTTTAGATTTTAAATTTTTGATTGAATTCTTAAATCTCTCAATCTAAAATTTAAAATCTAAAATTAACCTAGCGGATTTCCCCGATCTTACATACCTCAATAAATGAGGCTCCTTTACCATGCCCGAAACTTCCCCCGACAACCACCACGTAGTCATCAGCCTTAATGCCATTCTGCATCAACATTTCCGGCAGATCATTCATGAACTCATCCCGTGACATCGGTTTTTCAGTATAATAAGGATACACCCCGAACGAGAGTGCCAATTCACGCATAACCCGTTCATTATAGCACCGGGCGTAAACGGGCAAGTCACTCCGGAAAGCCGACAGATAACGGGCTGTACGTCCGGAAAGCGTGTCAACCACAATCGCCTTAATCGGTAACATTAATGCTGTTTTCACTGCCGAACGAGCCAACGCCGCCGTAATCTCGTTATTTATACGGACCAGACTTCTCCCCGCATCCGGCGGAACTGTTCCCTCATTCTCCTCTGCCACTTCACGCATCACGGTTACCGCTTCCTCTGGATACGCTCCGTAAGCCGTTTCCCCACTTAACATGATCGCATCCGTACCCATGTAAATGGCATTCGCAATATCACTGATTTCCGCACGAGTCGGCCTAGGATGCTCAATCATCGTGTGTAGCATCTGCGTGGCAATAATCACGGGTTTTTTACTCTCAATACATTTCTTAACAATATATCGTTGAATCTTAGGGATTTTCTCAGCCTCGATCTCGATCCCCAAATCTCCGCGGGCAACCATCACCCCGTAAGCGTAATCCAGAATCTCGTCAATATTATCCACACCCTCTTGATTCTCGATCTTGGCAATGACCTTGATCTTACTTCCCCGGGCATCCAGAATAGCCTGTATCGCCATAACATCCTCCTTATTGCGCACGAAGGAGTGAGCAATAAAATCCAGATTATTATCTATTGCAAAATCAATAAACGCCCGGTCTTTATCACTCAAAGATTTCAATTTCAAGGAAGCTCCCGGTACATTTACACTCTTACGATTCTTAATGACAGCCTCATTGGTCACCATCATTTTCAAATAATGATCTTTTTTCTCGACAACAATCAACTCCACATCCCCGTCGTCCACCAACACCTTGTCTCCCACTTTTATATCTTCAGCAAAATAAGGATAGGACACGTGAATCAATTTCCCATCCATCTTCAACTCTGGATCTCCTGTCAAATAAACCGTTTCTCCCCGATCTACATGCATCGGTTCATCCATAAGCATCGTTCTCACTTCCGGTCCCTTCGTGTCGATCAAGATGGCTATATTATCCGAAACTTTCCGAACATTCTCCACTACCTTCAACGCCTGCTCCATATCCTGATGAGCAGTATTTAACCGTACCACGTTCATCCCGGCACGATATAACTTCTCTAAAAACTCTACCTCACATCTTTTGTCAGATATGGTAGCCACAATCTTAGTCTTTTTCATATCATTAATAATAATAGTTATTCTTTGCGTATTTCCCCAACTTGTAATGTGGCGAAACTGCTCACATAAAAGCCTGTAACGCCAGTTCGTAGGATTTCAATCCGAAACCGGCAATTACCCCCCGGCAAACAGGTGTTAGGAAAGAAACATGACGGAATATTTCCCGTTTTGCCGTGTTAGAAATATGAACCTCGATCACGGGACAGGGAATCGCCGAAATAGCATCTGCGATAGCAATCGAAGTATGCGTGTAAGCTCCCGCATTCAAAATAATCCCGTCATAGGAGAATCCCACTTCATGAATTTTATTGATAAGCTCCCCCTCCACGTTCGACTGGTAATAATCAATCTCGACCATCGTGTAGAAATCTCTCAGCCCCGACAAGTACTCCTCGAAAGAGGTTTCCCCGTAAATATTTTTTTCTCTGATTCCCAAAAGATTAAGATTGGGACCGTTTAAAATCAATATCTTCATATTCACCGTTTTTACTCAATACAAAATTAACAAAAAAAACGATGAGACCGGACATTTCAAGCCGGATTTAGGTATTAAATTTCGATTACAAGGTCTAATAATAAAAATTATGAGTGTTAAACTTGACAAAACTGTTACAACTCAAAGAAAAAACTTATACCTTTATCTGGCAAAAATCTATCAGAATACTCTTGAGATAGGTTTAAAGTGGTGAATTAGAATTTGTATTATTTATTTTGTAACACAGCTAAAAATGACTTGGAACGAAGCGATAGATAGTTTTCGGACTTATTTGATTTTAGAAAAATCACTATCAACCAACTCGGTGGAAGCTTATTTGAATGACATCAGAAAGCTGGGAGCCTATTGTGAACAACGGACACCTACATTGAATCCGAAAGAAGTGTCCTATGACGTATTAAACGAGTATATTTCCGCCTTGAAAGACACTGGGGTTACCCCCCGTACTCAAGCTAGAAGTATATCCAGTATCAAATCTTTCTTCAAGTATTTGTTATACGATGGAGCCATCGGGCTTAACCCGGCAAACTCGCTTGATGCACCAAAAATCGGACGTACCCTTCCTAGCGTCCTCAGCGTCGAAGAAATTGAAGCCATGATTAACGCCGTGGATCTGACCAAACAAGAAGGACAACGTAATAAAGCAATCCTCGAGACATTATATTCTTGTGGTTTACGAGTATCTGAACTTGTCAACTTGAAATTATCACAAATTAACTTCCGAACAGGATACATCAAAATCGAGGGGAAAGGAAACAAGGAACGGATTGTTCCACTGGGAGCGAAAGCAAAAGACGAGATCCGTTGCTATTTGAAAAAAGATCGCGACAAAATGAAAAAAGCAAGAGGATTCGAGGATATTCTCTTTTTAAACAAGATGGGAAAATCTCTTTCCCGCGTGATGATATTCAATATTATCAAGGAAACAGCACTCCGTGCCGGCTTGAACAAAGTGGTATCCCCACACACCTTCCGCCACTCATTTGCCTCTCACTTGGTAAACGGTGGTGCGGACATTCGCACGGTTCAAGATATGCTGGGACACGAATCTATTCTGACAACGGAAATTTACACGCACCTGGATAACTCATATCTCCGGGATACAATCACAAATTTCCACCCCAGAGCGAAGAAATCCCGCAAATGATCCTTATATTTGTATCCAATACCCGAAAAGTATTGGATACAAATATTTAGAAACACATGGAAAACAAACAAGATATATTGAAACAATTGTCCAGCAATGACATGGACATCGTTAGAGGGGCTATTGAACAAATCAAACAAGAAGGTGATATTTCCATCGTCCCCGAATTACTGGACATCCTGTTACAAAGTCAGGACACGAACATCATTACCAACCTCACGGCCTTACTCTCGGACGTGAAAGAATCAGACTTCAAAACAGTCTTAATGGATAAATTGATCAACGCTCCCGAAGGTAGCGGAAAAGCCAATTTATTACGCATATGCTGGGAATCAGCTATCGATTTTTCAGAATATCTAGATGTGTTCGTTGATATGTTATTGCGTGAAGACTTCATCGCAGCACTAGAAGCCTCCACCGTCATTGAAAACCTACACGGTAACATCCCTGAAGAAAAAATCCATATAGCCATTCAACGTTTAAAATCCGAAAGTAACGAAGACAACGCTTTCTTATTAGAAGGCACCATCCCTCACTTGGAAGAAATGCTCCTCAAAAAAGATGAAGAGGATGAAGAAGAACATCATCACGATCACGGACACGATTGTAGTTGTCATTGTCATGATTAGTTTGCCCGCGACAAGATTATCTATTGCGTGATTTAATGATTTCAGATTAGGTGATTATAGAATCGCTGAATCATTTAATCGGCAATCACTAAATCTTTGAATCATTCAATCTAAAATTTAAAATCTAAAATTAATAAAGCCACTCTTTCACCTGTTCGACCTTCTCATCCAAAGACATATTTCCATCCAGCCATTTGATCTCGAACCCGTCCCGTTCCATTTTACGGAACCAGGTCATTTGTCTCTTGGCAAACTGATGAATGGCAATGTTCAATTGCTCCACCATCTCGTCATAAGTCAACTCTCCGGTAAGATACAAGGTAAGATATTTATACTCTAGCCCGTAATATATCAAATCTTCCGGTTTTATTCCCCGATCAAGCAACCCCTTCACCTCATCAATCATTCCTGCCTGCAAGCGGGCGTGTAAACGTTCTGTAATCCGCTTTCGACGAGTCTCACGATCAAACAGAACCCCGACAATCAAAGATCGGATCTCCGGGAATTCCCCTTTCACGGGTTCATGTGTAGTATAATACTCGGCAATCTCAATAGCCCGAATCGCCCGCTTTACCGTATCCGTATCCGTTGTGTTGTGCAAGGAACGATAGGAAGACAATATATCGGATAATTCCGCCAACGACTTACAGGCCAATCGTTCCCGTAATTCGGGATTTTCCGGAACAGGAGTCATCCGGTAAGCTTTCAAAATGGATTCCACGTACAAACCACTTCCCCCGCACAACACGGGGAAAACACCCCTACGTTCACAATCCTGCCACACTTTTAAAAACTCCTGCTGATACATGAACAGATTAAAACGAAACCCAGCGTCGGCAATATCAATTAAATGATAAGGCACAGACGTACCTTCGTGGACATACTCGTTTAGGTCCTTCCCCGTACCTAGATCCATACCACGATAAATTTGTCTCGAATCGGCTGAAATAATCTCTCCTTTCAATTCTGCAGCCAAACGTACCGCTAAAGAGGTCTTTCCCGTGGCCGTAGCCCCTAAGATGGTCAGTAAATTATACATGAATATTGCTCTATGATGATACCTGTTTATCTTTCCCGACAAAGATAGTTTTAAAAGTCGCAAGATTTATCTTCCTACCTATTTTTTTCACCGTGTTAACACCAACTAATACCAAAAAGTGTTATATTTGAAAGCGATAAATAATATTACTTATTCAAAAAAATTATAAAACAGCAACTATGATAAACGATGACATCATTCGCTTAAGAGCTTTAGAACCTGAAGACTTAGAATGTCTGTATCAATGGGAAAATGATATGGATTTATGGGAAGTCAGTGACACGCTTACCCCCTTCTCCCTGTTCACGTTAAAGAAATACATCGAAACTTGTCATCTGGATATATATACCACCAAGCAACTTCGCTTGATGATTGAAAGAGTGGATACAAATGCCCGGATTGGATTAGTTGATCTCTATGATTTCGATCCATATCATCAACGTGCCGGTATCGGAATCATGATCCACAATACTGAAAACCAAAAACAGGGGTTCGCAACAGCCGCTATCCGTCTGATGATCGACTATTGTTTCGAAACACTGGGACTAAACCAGATTTACAGTAGCGTCCCCAGCGGAAACATTGGTAGCCGCAAACTTTTCGAGAAACTCGGTTTTGTACAGACCGGATACCGGAAAAACTGGCTCCGCCGGGGAAATGGCTGGGAAGACATTGTATATTTCCAACTACTAAATCAATAAACCAAATCGAGGGGCTGTAAAACTACAGCCCCTTAAATTTATAAATTTAAACGGTTATGAAACACTCGTTATTACTAGTATGCCTATTCTCGGGATTCTTAACAAAAGCTGCTATCCCTGAGAAAACAATTCAAGCCACCATTACCAACATTCAGGCAAAAGGAGTTACTAACACAACCGCCATCGAAACCGGAGTACGACAAGTTGCCCACCTTTGGCAACCACAAGATGGCGCCGACTCCGAATTCCAAGAATTTTGCGTGAAAAACTATATCACCGACCCGGAACAAAAACAACAGGTATTCCAAAAGGTAAGTCATTACTTCGAGGCTTTATGGGGACATTTTAACGAAATCACGCTCCAACTTCAATTAAACTTGCATCAGGACAACGGCCCTCTTCATGACATAGATCCCATGTTCGGAGCTTACAGTCCCGGCTCTCATTTGATTAATGATTTTTACAACAATAAAATCGGCTTTATCATTGCCCTCAATTTCCCGGAAGTACCTTTACAGGAAAAAGAAAAACTAGGTAACGACCGTATGGCTTGGGCCTATGCTCGCCTCGGTGACGTGTTTACCCAACGGGTTCCGGCAGAACTAATCCAAGCTGGTGTGAAAGCGGAAAGTGATGCAGACGTGTATATTTCAAGTTACAACATTTATATGGGCCACGTGCTAAACGCCAAAGGACAAAAGCTTTTCCCCGAAGATAAAATTTTGCTTACTCATTGGAATTTAAGAGACGAAATCAAGGCCAACTACAACAAAGGGAAAGAAGGTTTGGACAAGCAACGTACCGTTTATGAGGTCATGAAACGGATTATCTCGCAGGAGATCCCCGTGCAAGTCATCAATTCCGGAGCTTACGACTGGAATCCTTACTCCAACACGCTCACCCAAAACGAACAAACCGCAACGGGCACCCCGGAGGCAACAGAACGTTATCAACGCATGTTAAATAACTTCCACGCTATGAAAGCCATCGACCCTTATGCCGGCAAAAATTTCATTGCAAGGAAGTTTTCGGGAGAAATGGAAGTGTCGGTAGAAGACGTAAAAGCTCTTTTCACCCAATTCCTCACTTCTCCGGAACTGAAAGAAGTCGGTAAGATCATCTCCAAACGCCTGGGCCGCAAGCTAGAAGCTTATGATATCTGGTACGACGGATTCAAACCCCGCAGCAATCTGGACGAAACCAAACTGGACTCCCAGATACAAAAACTTTACCCAAATGCAGAGGCCTTTAAAGCAGGGCTTCCCTCCCTGCTCACGCATCTGGGTTTCACCCCCGAGAGAGCAAACGAAATTTGTGACAAAATAGCCGTGGATGCCGCCAGAGGTTCAGGACATGCATGGGGAGCCGCCATGAAAGGCCAACAATCACACCTCCGCACTCGAATCCCGGCAGAAGGTATGAATTACAAGGGATACAACATTGCCGTCCATGAATTCGGTCACAACGTGGAACAAACTATTTCCATGTACAATGTAGACAATTTCATGATGGCCGGAGTTCCGAACACGGCTTTCACGGAGGCACTTGCCTTCGTGTTCCAAAAACGGGATCTACAATTACTGGGCATCGAAAATAATGACCCGGAAAAAGACAAGATGGACATTCTTGATAAATTCTGGAGCCTGTACGAAATTATGGGAGTCTCTATGCTCGACATCTCCATCTGGGAATGGTTGTACGCAAACCCGAATGCGACAGCCGAACAGTTAAAAGAAGCCACGATCAACTTATCAAAAGAAATATGGAATAAATACTATGCCCCTGTCTTCGGAAAAAAAGACGAAACGGTTCTAGCAATCTATTCCCACATGATCAGCTACCCGCTGTACCTGTCAGCTTATGCCTTCGGTCAAATCATCGAATTCCAGCTGGAAGACTATCTTAACGGCAAGAATTTCGCACAAGAAGTTGACCGCATTTACCGTCTGGGCCGTCTTACTCCCAACGAATGGATGATCCAAGCCACGGGCAACGACCTCAGCGTGGAACCCATGCTTCATGCTTTACAGAAAGTAATTAAAAAATAAATCTTCTTACTTTATAAGTAAATAGCCGATTGTACTAAAAGTTACAATCGGCTATTTACTTATAAAACTATTTCACGTTTATTTGTTTTCTTTCTCGGTAATAATCAATTTATCATTCTCCTTATCATAACCGACATCCAGTTCCGTTCCCTCCGCAATACCTTTAATAATCACCTCGGCTAATTCATCCTCCAGGTATTTCTGAATAGCTCGTTTCAGTGGACGGGCACCATATTGAGGATCATACCCTTTCTCGATAATGAAATCTTTCGCTTCTTTCGAGATCGTAATCACCAATCCGAGATCGTTCACCCGTTTGAACAGGCTCTTCAACTCGATGTCAATAATCTTGTAAATATCCTCTTTGGTCAAAGGATTAAACATGATAATATCGTCAATACGATTCAAGAACTCCGGCGAGAAGGCATTTTTCAACGCTTTTTGAACAACCCCTCTGGCATACTCGCTATTTCCTTCCATATTCTGGGAACCAAAACCGATTCCCCGGCCGAAATCCTTCAACTGACGGCTACCGATATTAGAAGTCATGATCACGATCGTGTTCTTGAAATCCACTTTCCGCCCCAGACTATCAGTCAACTGCCCGTCGTCCAACAACTGCAACAGAATGTTGAACACATCCGGATGAGCCTTTTCGATCTCATCCAGCAACACGACAGAATACGGTTTACGACGTACTTTCTCGGTCAACTGCCCGCCTTCCTCGTATCCCACGTACCCAGGAGGCGCTCCTACCAGTCGGGACACGGCGAATTTTTCCATGTATTCACTCATGTCAATTCGGATTAACGCATCCTCGGTATCAAACAAGTAACGGGCCAGCACCTTGGCTAACTGTGTCTTTCCGACACCTGTCGGACCCAAGAAAATAAATGAACCGATTGGACGATTCGGATCTTTCAGCCCGGCACGATTCCTGTGTATGGCTTTCACGATTTTCTCGATCGCCTCCTTCTGTCCGACAACACTTTCGCTCAATTCATCATGCATCTGCAACAACTTCATCCCCTCGGTCTTGGCAATACGTTTCACCGGAACCCCGGTCATCATGGCCACCACCTCGGCAATATGCTCCTCGGTCACGGTCACCCGGTTTTCCTGCAAATCCCGTTCCCAATTTATTTTCTCTTCTTCCAATTGTTTCAACAACTGCCGTTCCTTATCCCGGAAAGCGGCTGCCACCTCGAAATTCTGTTGTTTCACGGCCTCCTTCTTCTTTTCCTTCACCTCCTCCACATCCTTCTCCAACTGTTCGATAATCGGCGGTACGTTTATATTGGAAATATGCACTCTCGATCCAGCCTCATCCAAGGCATCTATTGCCTTATCCGGCAAAGCCCGGTCGGAGATATAACGGGTAGTTAATTTCACGCAGGCCTTGATCGCCTCGTCCGTGTAACGCACGTTATGATGATCCTCGTAACGAGATTTTATATTATTCAGAATCTCCACCGTCTCGTCAAACGAGGTCGGTTCCACCAGCACCTTCTGAAAACGACGTTCCAAAGCACCGTCCTTCTCTATATTCTGGCGATACTCGTCCAGCGTCGTCGCCCCGATACATTGAATTTCTCCACGAGCCAACGCCGGTTTCAACATATTGGCCGCATCCAGATTACCCCCGGAACCTCCGGCCCCGACAATCGTGTGAATCTCATCAATAAACAGAATGATATTTCGATTCTTCGCCAGCTCGGCAAGTATCGCTTTCATCCGTTCCTCGAATTGACCGCGGTACTTCGTTCCCGCCACGATAGAAGCTATATCCAAAGAAATCACCCGTTTGTCAAACAGTACCCGTGACACCTTTTTCTGAACAATGCGCAAGGCAAGTCCCTCGGCAATAGCCGATTTACCCACCCCCGGATCACCGATTAACACCGGGTTATTCTTCTTACGACGACTCAGAATCTGCGCCAAACGCTCGATCTCCCGATCACGTCCCACGATCGGGTCCAAGGCCCCCTCTTCCGCAGCTTTCGTGATATCATTCCCGAAATTATCCAGCACGGGAGTATCGGATTTGGAAGAAACAGGACCTCCTTGACGATAAGGATTATACATAGAAGATTCATCATCTCCGTCCTCCGGATCATCCCCCTCGTCATTAAACTCGGATTGCATCCGCATTTTCTCTTTTAGTACGGCTTCTTTAAAGATGTCGTAATCAATATTCATCGTTTTAAATAGCTTCGTCACAAAGCCGGCTTGATTCCTCAATATTGCCAACATCACGTGTTCCGAGTCCAATTCATCATCACCCAGATCCCACGCTTCGTCGGACACGCGTTTCAACACGCTATTCGCCGCTAATGTAAAGTCAAGACTTTCCACTTTATCGGATTTATAACGTTTCCCCTCCAGGCGTTGTTCTATCTTATCTTTCACCTCGTAAAAATCCAACCCTAAAGACATCAATATATCAATCGCCCTTCCACTTCTCAACTTCAACAATCCCAAAAACAAATGCTCCGGATAAATTTTAGAATTCCCCAGTCGCTTTGCTTCCTCTCCTGCCGAAGTCATGATCTGTTTTAGTCGTCTCGTATCTTCTTTTCCCATATTTTCAATGCCGCCCTTCCACGGCTTTACTTGTTACTTTTTTATTTATCGTAAAGATAAACTATATACTTTAATATTCAAAATAAGCCCACAAGCATTTACAACGTATAAAATATACCAATCTTTATGAACCCATTAATGTATTAAACTCTTTTTCGGTCAAAATAGTTACATTTAACTTCTGTGCTTTTTGCAATTTACTCCCGGCATTCTCCCCCGCCAAAAGATAAGTCGTCTTGTTAGACACTGAATCACTGACTTTTCCCCCAGCTTTCAAGATCATTGCCTTAAAATGCTCGCGTGGCAGCGAAAGAGTTCCCGTGATCACGAAGGTTGTTCCGGCCAACTGATCGGATTCTCCCTCTTCTTCCTGTATTGTCCCGCTAATACCATATTGCAAAAAGCGTTCCATCATCTCCCGGTTCTCCGTCCTTTCGAAATAACGGATCACGCTACCAGCCATCTGATCCCCGATATCCTCGACCTCCGTCAACTGTTCAAACGTCGCGTCCATCAACTTCCGGATGTCCTTAAAATGACGGGCCAGATTCCTCGATGCAGTCTCCCCGATATAGCGAATCCCCAGAGCATTAATGAATTCCGGCAAATTCCGTTGTTTTGATTTCTCGATTCCGGCAATAAGATTATCCACCGATTTTTCTTGTAAACGATACACGCTCAACGTGTTCATTTTCCGGATAAACTTTTCTTTTCCCTGTAAAAAACGATACACTCGCTCGGCATCCTCACGTGACATTTCGTCAGTCTCCGCAATCTCATCCAGTGTCGCCGTGTAAAGACGATAAATATAGTCGAACTTAACAGATAACAACTCAGCCTTATGAAAATCAATTCCAGGTATATCCAACGCGTAAATCACCACATCCAACGGTAGCATATCCACTTCTCCGGCCTGCTTTAAACGCTCCAGCGGCTCGTTGAACGGCATCCTGAAATACTCCAATATTTTATTGATACTTTTCTCCCGGTCCCCGGGAAATTGCAGGCTTCCGATAGCCATTAAATCCTCTTTTGAGGCTCCGGCCAACTTTGCCAAACTTCCGAAATGATCTGCCAAAACATCCGCATTTTTGGCAGATATATTCTTCATCCCGATCTCAAAAGCGTAAATCACTTTTCCCAACGGGATACTGGTCATCACGTAACTCTCCGGGTAAAGAATCTTTTCCAACCCGATCAGCTCCTCTCTCCGAGAGGGTAAAGTATAAATATCCGCAATATCCCAGATAAACCCTTTCGTCAACAGTAAATCAATAGTCTCGCCTCCCATCCCCTCTATATCCATTGCCTTCCGGCTCACGAAATGTTCCAGTTTCCCAGCTATCTGCGGGGGACAATGATCTTCATTCGGGCAATAATGATTCGCCTCCCCTTCATGGCGAATCAATGCGGTACCACACTCCGGACAACACGTGATAAACTCGACCACCGGAGCATCCGCCACTCTCTTGTCCACGTCTATCCCCACGATCTTCGGGATGATCTCTCCCCCTTTCTCCACGTACACCATATCATGCAGGTGCAAATCCAACTCTCGAATAATATCTTCATTATGCAACGAAGCCCGTTTCACGGTAGTCCCTGCGATATGAACCGGTTCCAAATTCGCCACCGGGGTAATCGAACCGGTACGTCCCACCTGGTAATCCACGCTAAGCAATCGCGTTTCCACCCGTTCCGCCTTAAATTTATAAGCCACTGCCCAACGAGGCGATTTCGCCGTGTACCCTAATTGTAATTGTTGCTTGATACTATTCACCTTGATCACGATCCCGTCAATCGGTACCGGAAGATTCTTCCGTTCCACATCCCACTTGTGAATAAAATCAAGAATCTCATCAATATTGTGACATAACTCGATATACGGGGGAATATTAAAACCCCATTCCCTCGCTTTCATTAAATTCCCGTAATGTGTCGGGGTCAACGTGATTTCTCCCGGCACGTAATATAAATAACAATCCAACTGCCGCTTGGCAACAATGGAAGAATTTTGTAACTTCAACGTACCTGCTGCCGCATTCCGCGGGTTGGCAAACAAAGCCTCGCCCGTCTCCAGCCGTTCTTCATTCAGCCGATTAAACACGGCAAAAGGCATTAGAATCTCCCCCCGAATCTCGAACTCCGCGGGATAATCCTCCCCCTGCATATGTAATGGAACAGTCCGAATGGTTCGTACATTAGTTGTCACGTCGTCCCCCTTCACGCCATCACCCCTCGTCACCGCCACCTGCAAATTCCCATCTTCATAGCGCAGGCTGATAGAAGTCCCGTCATACTTTAACTCGCAGACATACTCCACGTCATCTCCCCCGATACCTTTTCGCACCCGTTCATCAAAATCCCGGATCTCCTGCTCGCTATACGTGTTCGCCAATGACATCATGCCATATTTATGTGCCACCTGCACGAACTCATTCGTCGTGTCATTCCCCACCCGCTGCGTCGGTGAATTCGGATCAAACATTTCCGGATGCTCTGCCTCCAACCGTTCCAGCTCATGCATTAACTCGTCAAACTTTTGATCGGTAATCACCGGCTCATTCTTCACATAGTACAGGTAGTTGTAATGCTCCAACAACTTTCTCAACTCAACAATTCTATCCATAACAGTTTCAAGTTACAAGTTACAGGTTACAAGTTAAAATTCCAGACGTATTCAGGTCATAACCTGCAATTTACAACCTGTAACTTGTAACCACGATGAAAAAGAGATTCGATCTCTTTTTCATCGTGTACAAAGATAATTGTTCTTGATGGAGATTGTGGGAAAAAATAATTATTTTAGCGGAATAATTTTATAAAAAAATAAACCACAAGCTACTACACATGAGACACAAACATACCTCGTTTTTCTTAAATTCCCTGACAATAGGCATATTACTTATATTCACACTTGTCACTCCCGGTAAAACCCAATTTGTCGATCTCGGACAAGACCCATGCAGTACACGCTGGCGACAAATCAAAACGGATAACTTCCAGATCATCTACCCTGATTTCTTCGAGGATAATGCGCAATACCTGGCAAATATTTACGAGAAACTATACGCCCACGCCAATACCCTCGGTATCAAACCCAAAAGAATGTCCATGATCGTGCGGGCGAATGGTGGCGTGTCAAACGGGAATGCGGGCTGGGCCCCCAAGAAGAGTGAACTCTACACGGCTCCCCCGCAGGATGTCAGCGACGCTTGGCTGGAACACTTGTGTATTCATGAATTCCGTCACGTTGTACAGTACGACAAGGTAAACCAAGGTTTCACGAAAGCATTATACTATATCTTCGGAGAACAAATCACGATGGCCGTCATCGGGATATATGTCCCCATGTGGTTCCTAGAAGGAGATGCCACAGTATTCGAAACCTCCGTCGGAAAAAGCGGGCGGGGACGTTCACCCGAATTTCTTAACGAAATGAAAGCCCAGATCACGGAAAAAGGAATATACACCTACTATAAGGCCGTACTCGGTTCCTATAAAGATTTTGTTCCCATCCACTACGCCCTCGGCTATTACATGGTCGGGAACAGCCGTGTTCACTACGGTCCCGGTATCTGGCAAGATGCCCTCTCCCGGGTTGGAAAACGTCCTTACGGAATCACGCCTTTTGCCCGCAGCCTCAAACTCACGATGAACGAAAAACGAGACTCCATCTGGTCATCCCGTCATTTCCAGTCCCTTTTCGTCAATCCTGACAGCGTGAAACAAGCCAACACCCATTGTGATGCCAAACGCACGCTCTACCGGGATAACTTCAGCGAACTCCAACAAATATGGAAACAAGAGTCCGACCAAGTACCCCACTCATTCGATACCATCACGACCGCAAACAAGATATACACGAACTACCATTACCCGACAGCCACCCCAACCGGACAAATCATTGCCTACAAGGAAGGATTGGCTCAAGAAGGAGCCTTGGTCATCCTACACCCGGACAAGGACGAAATCATCACCCGAACGGGAATCATGTATGATTATAAATTTGCCTATCAGGACGAAACGCTCGTGTGGTCCGAGTATAAATACCATTCCCGCTGGGAACACGGGGGTAAAATGGTACTCGCCAGCTACGATATACGTCACAAGAAATATCACCGTTACCCCACCCGGCAAAACAGGTATGCCCCTTTTGCCGTGGAGGGAAACTGGGGATTCGTGGAAGTTGACAAAGAAGACAACGCCTCCATCGTGATCCTTGACCACACGTTCCAAAAAGAAATATTCCGGGTAAAAGGCTCCGGAGACGAGCTATTCGTGCATCCCTCCTATGACGGGAAAAACAATATCGTCACCGTGGTGGTATCTTCGAAAGGCAAACACCTCGAATCCATCGATATTCACACGGGCAAACGTACCCCGATCACCGCATTCACCCCTTACGAGATTGACAATCCGGTTACCGTGAACGACCAGATTATATACCGGGGAGCTTTCGATGCCAACAACTCGTTCTACCGGCAAACCCAACCGCAAGAATTCGGTGCAAACATACTTAACTCCAAATTCGGCCTGCGCTACCCGATCGTTTCCCCGAACAAGGATTCACTTTTATTCTCGTTCTATACTTCCGACGGGTATAAACCGGGTAAAATTGCCATAAGCCAACTAGAAAACAAAATAATTAATCCCCATACCTTCCGTATCGCCGACAGCGTGACACGACAAGAAAACTGGCAATTCGAACTAACCGCCGACTCCACCTATGCCAGTCGGAAATACAACAAAACAACCCACCTATTCAACTTCCATAGCTGGGGTCCCATCTTTCCGGATGCCGAAGACGTGGACATCGATTTCGGGTTAGCGGTCAGCTCGCAAAACAAACTAAGCACCCTGTCCCTGACCGCGGGATTCGTGAGAGGAAAAGGTTACGAACACGGCAACTGGCAGGTAAAAGCCACCTACAAAGGATTCTGGCCCACCCTGCAACTGGAATTCAAGAGCGGACGCAATGACGATTTCATGCAAGATTACGCGATAAAAATCGTTCAAACCCAAGAAATCGACACGATTCGTACCATTTATAAATCACAACGCACGAAAGGAACAGCCACCGTACAATTTCCGTTCAACATTTCCCGAAAAAACTATTCCCGTTATATCATCCCTTACGTGAAATATGAAATTCAAGCCATACACTCGATAACACAGAGGCGTTCCTATTTGTTGGACCACAACCGGTGGACCAGCCTCCCCTCCAACAACCCGTATAACTCCGCACTCGCAAACCCGGATGATGTAAAACTCCAGATCATGCGCTACGGGCTTGTCCTCAACAACCAAAACCGTACAAGTCAACGGGACATCTATCCCCGCTGGGGACAACGCCTAGAAATAGGATATGCCCACACGCCATTCGACGGATTGGACTACGGTGATACGAAATGGGCAGAAGGACGTTTGTATCTTCCCGGATTCTGGAAACATCATTCTTGGACGCTCTACTTCGGTCATCAACTGAAATCGGATAAAACAACCAACTACTACGGGAACCAGATTTACTCTCCCCGGGGAGCCTCTCTCTACGGGTACAACCTATCAACGTTGAAAATATCTTACGCCTTGCCGTTCTGGTACCCGGATGCCCACATCGGACCGCTTGTCTACATGAAACGGTTCACGGCAGAACCCTTCTTTGATACCGGCTGGGAGAAAAATCGCTATTGGAACAAAACCTATCACTCCTATGGCGTGGAAATTTCAGCCGACACTCATTTCTTCCGTCTCCCGTTCCCCGTAAACATCGGTTTCAGAACCGGATACGAAACAAAAAGCAACTCCATGTTTGTCGATATGCTCTTCTCGGTGGCCTTCACCATTTGATAGATTCAAAATATTCGGATTCCCAAACTTTGAGAATCCGATTTTTTTTGATTACCTTAGGAGCAATCAAAAAACAAACTTATGACTCTAAAGGAAATTGCTGCGTTATCAAATGCCCGGGTGATTCACGAAAACGGCCATCTCGACAAAGTCATCCGTCATGCTTTCGCTGCCGATTTGATGAGCGACGTCCTCCGGTTAGACACCAGCGAGATGATTCTCATCACGGGACTAGCCAACTTACAGGTAATTCGCACGGCAGAAATGTCTGACATCAGTTTCATTCTATTTGTTCGAGGAAAACAAGCCTCCCCCGATATGGTAGAATTAGCCAAAGAGTGTAACATCGCTATCTTACAAAGCAAGCAGAGCATGTTCAAAGTCTGCGGACTTCTGTACGAAGCAGGGCTAGAGCCCATTTATTAAAAACAAGCATTATGGAATTCAACTACAACATCGAAGGAGGAAACTTTTCACGTGCCGGTACTGCCTCAAGCGAGGTAAAAAAGATACTAAAACAACTTAATGTCAACCCCGCCGTTCTAAAACGAATCGTGGTTGCCCTCTATGAAGCAGAGGTAAACGTGGTTGCTCACGCCTACGAAGGAACCATGCAAGTGTCAATCGATCCTACCGTAATCACCGTCGTCATCAGCGACCGGGGCCCCGGAATACCAGACATAGACCTAGCCATGCAGGAAGGATATTCCACCGCCTCCCCCGAAGTCCGGGAAATGGGATTCGGAGCTGGAATGGGTCTCCCGAATATGCAGAAAAACTGCGACAAACTAACCATCGAATCCAAAGTAAACGAGGGAACAAAAGTCACGATGACTACTTTTTTTTAACTGCACGCGGCAGTTAAAAAAGTTACAGGTTACAAATTGAGCCTTCGGCTCTACAAGTTAAAAGACAAAAACTGAAAGATAAAAGAAGTTTAGAATGAAAAAGATTCCGTGATTGCCGATTCGATGATTGGGTGATTAAAATCACTTCATCGAAAATCATTAAATCACTTAATCGATAGGATCTAAAATTTAAAATCTAAAATTAATCCATGGAACCGTTTTACCACGCCTTAAAAGTTGCCAATACTGCCTGCATCGGATGCACGCACTGCATGAGCCTCTGCCCCACGCAGGCCATCCGCATTAAAGGTGGTTTGGCGACGATAAACAAAAATGCTTGCGTCGACTGCGGCAAATGCCTCAAGTCGTGCCCGCAACATGCGATATACGTGGAGCAGGACGATTTCAACCAAATATTCAATTTCAAACACCGGATCATCCTTCTCCCGACAGTCCTTTTCGGACAATTCTCGGAAGAAATCACTGAACAACAAATCTTCGCAGAACTCCATCAAATGGGGTTTACGGAAGTAATCGAGGTGGCTCAGGCATCGGGCATCTTGGCAAAAGCCATACAACGCCATATGGAAAAGAATTCTTACGAGCGTCCTTTCATCTCGTCCTTCTGCCCGGCAATCGTCCGCTTAATACAGGTACGTTTTCCCTCGCTGATAGACCACATTGTCCCGTTAAAACAAGCCATGGACCTAGCAGCCATTTTCGCCCGTAAAAAATATCTCGACAAGGGGATTTCGCCGGATGAAGTCGGTATATTCTACGTCACTCCATGCGCCGCAAAAATCGCGGCAGTAAAAAGCCCGGTTGGCGACGATCAATCCAACATCGACGGAGTTATCAACTTGAATTTCATTTATAACAAAATACAACTGGGCCTCACGCAACACCGGGATCAACCCGTGGGAAGGGTAACCGAACGCACGTACCTCTCCCCCGAATCCATCGCCTGGGACTTGTCGGAAGGTGAGGCCTCTAAATTTGAAGGTCGCTGCCTGGCCATTGACGAGATCCACAACGTGATCGACATACTCGAAAAAATAGAAAATGATGAACTCACGGACATCGATTTTCTTGAACTACGAGCCTGTGACCACTCCTGCGCCGGCGGTGCGCTTGTCGTGAACAACCGATTTTTGACCATCGAACGCCTGCGCAAACGGATGCAAGCCAGCAAACACGAACAACAGCAACCCGATTTCGATGACATACAGGAATACGAATCCTACCTCTTCAAACAAGGTAAACTCCGCGAGAAAATCCCACCACGATCCATCGAACAACTCGACGAAAATATGCTTGTCGCCATGGAAAAGATGGAAAAATTAAACCGCATCATGAGCGTTCTCCCGCAAATCGACTGCGGGGCCTGCGGTGCCCCGGCCTGTCACACGCTAGCAAGGGACGTCGTTCAAGGAAAAGCAAAACTCAATCAATGCGTGTTCATGCAAAAAATCTTGTGCAACGAAGCCTTGATGACACCGGAAGAATCCCTCGAACTTTCAGAAAAAACGTGGGGATTAAAAAGATTTGGAGAATAAACAAGATAAAATATATTCACGAAAAACACAAACTACAAATTATGACAGTACAAGACATTGTTTCCCAGCTAAACCTCACGGTATGTTCCGGACAAGAAGGTTTACAACGAGAAGTTAAAGGCGGCTACACGTCCGATTTGTTAAGTGATGTCATGGGACATGCCCAAGAAGGAGATGTATGGGTCACCCTACAAACACACAAAAACGTCATGGCTATCGCCTCTCTGAAAGAAATCGCGGCCATCATTCTGGTCAAAGGACACCTCCCGGAAGAAGATACGCTGGAAGAAAGCAATAACGAAAACATCCCCATTCTCTCCAGCCCGTTACAGACTTTCGAAATCACGGGACAATTGTACAAACTACTTCACCCGTAATCACGAATTCCATGGAAATCCGGGCCGATCTACACATACACACCGTGCTGTCACCTTGCGGGGATCTTGACATGAGTCCCGCAAACATCATCGGTATGGCATTACAGAAAGGCCTGTCCCTCATCGGGATTTCCGACCATAACTCCACCCGGCAGGCCCCTGTAATCCAGCAACTGGGCGAACGACAAGGGCTACGGGTTCTTTGTGGGACGGAAATCAACACGGCGGAAGAAGTTCACGCCCTCGCATACTTCCCCACCTTGGAACGCCTTACCGCATTCCAGCACTTCCTCGATCTCCACCTCCCGGATATAAAAAACAATCCGGACAAATTCGGTTACCAGGTTGTAGTGGATGCCGAGGAACAGATTACATACGAAGAAGAACGGCTACTGATCACGGCCCTGGATGTTGATATAAACACGATAGAACGTACTGTTCACGCACTGGATGGCATCTTCATCCCAGCCCATATTGACAAATCCCGTTTCAGTATTCTCTCGCAACTCGGATTCGTCCCAAAAGACTTGAAATGTGAGGCTCTTGAACTCAGTCCTCACACGACACGGGAACAATTTCTTCAACAAAACGCGTACTTATCCGGGTATAAATTCATCCGCTCTTCCGATGCACATTACATTGACGACATCGGTAAAGTTTTCACGATATTCTCGCTACCGGACTTGTCATTCGATTCCATCCGAACAGCTATCACCCGTTAACTTAAAACTTGCAAAACTATGTTTTTGGACACCATGTCACCGGAAGCCATTATCAAAGAGGCAAGACGCGATACTACCGCCATTCAGAACAAGAGGGATTTTTTCATCAACACGCATCGCCGGGAAATCCTGTTTGCCAAGAAATTTCCCGTATCATACCGAATCGAATGGAAATCCCCTCTCACATACAACAAATGGCACATTATCATCACGTGCAATAACAAAAAAGAACGGGAAAACCCGGACGTTCATTACTACTCCACTTACAAAACCCACTGTGGCACGGGCATTATATTTCCAGTCTACAACATAAAAACCGAAGAACTCGTTTTCAGCAGGTACACGGGACACTTTTTCAGCCGTTACCGCACACGTCATTTAATTCCCAACAATCTCCATACCCCCGGGATGGATGTAATCCGATATTACGTGGACCACAACAGCAGTTATTTTTACCCCAAACCCGATGAAGAAAAAAGATTCACGTGTTGCCTCACTGACGGTATTGCCCTAGGAATTTGCGAGAATGGTCTCGACACCTTCCGCACCTTTATATCACATGATATGCTATTCAAAATACAAGAGAGAGTCCTTCATTCCAGTATCGAATACCAACGCCTTCTCGATGCTTACATCAACGACAAACTCCCGGCCTCCTATCAAAAATACTACCTTCAAGGAAGAGTGGGAAGAATTGCAGGACCGGAACCCGCCCCAAAACTATCACTTGACGACGTGAAAGATTTATTAAAAGACAAACCTAAAATTCCCCTTTTCTCGCCACTTAACGGGAAAATTGAGCTGGAAGACTAAAAGAAAAAATCATCCCTTTAAACAACCCATTTATCGAAAGCCCGTCTATTACCTTAAGCCCATGTTTCAACAGTCACGCATTAATTCGAATTCAATAAAAATCGAATTCAAATTAATGTAAAATAGTGTTATCAAAATGCTATATTATTGTTATCATATTGTGATCCGCTCCCATTCCCCTCCCATTCCTCTCCTATTCCCCTCCTATTAAAATTAAAAAATTATTGTAATATAATAGTAACAATTAACACTAGGATAAGTCTATTATAACAATTTAATCACAGAATAATAGTTCTATCGGATAGAAATTCCCTCAGAAAATCCTCGTTACCGGGACATAACTCCACAAGATTTTTTATAGCAAAAAACGAACGTTTATTAACGTCACAAATATAGATCTTTTTTACTAAAGATCGACTATATTGCTTATTTTTTAATATTCTATCGATCAGATAGAAAGCAAAGCAAATATGAATATTATCCATTTTGTTGATGGTCAGTATTTCCGTATAATAAAACGTTCATTTTTTGACACGAAGAAAAACACCTATGGATAGTCATAACACATTGCCCATCAAAAAATTACTCGTTGCCGAAGACAATGAAAGTAATTTTCTTTTAGTCATGGCTATCTTGAAAAAAGAATACCAGATCATCCATGCCGTAGATGGAGTGGAAACCCTCCAAAAATACCGACAATACTCTCCCGACGCCATTCTCATGGATCTCAAAATGCCAAACATGGACGGATTGGAAGCTACCCGTGAAATCCGGAAATTAAACACATATATCCCCATCATCATCGTGAGCGCTTTTGCCTTCGACAGTGACAAGCAAGAAGCAAACGAAGCCGGTTGTACGGACTATCTTACGAAACCGATCGACTCTCGTTTATTAAAAGAAACTTTGAAAAAATACCTTTCCTGAAACTAAAACAAAATTCGCACGAAATAGACCTGTTTTTCGATATACGAATCACAAAAATCAACGAATTACAATACAGAATAATTTCTACATTAGAAACAATCTATATAATGCCAAGTTGATAACAAATAACTTGTACCTATTAATAAATTAATTATATTTGGAACGCTTTTCATAGTGATTGAAATCAAATCACTGGAAAAAGCAAAAAATTATAAGAATGTGTGCTTCTCATTCAAGAAAAAATAGAGTAATTAATACAGGTATTGAATGCAAACGTTATCGGACCATATCTTAGATATTGCCCAAAACTCGATACGAGCCCAAGCCTCTCGTGTTGAAATTAAACTGCAAGAGAATATAACGAAAGATTCTCTTGTTATTACGATCAGAGATAACGGGTGTGGTATGGACGAAACCACGGTTGCAAAAGTTACCGATCCTTTTTTCACGAGTAGAACTGTGCGTAAAGTCGGGCTGGGCATCCCTTTATTCAAACAGAATGCAGAGGCAACAGGAGGAACCTTGAAAATAAAATCAAAACCGGGAGAAGGTACCACAATCGAGGCAAGTTTCGGTCTTTTACACTGGGACAGACCACCCATGGGTGATATTGCCGGGAGCATCGTGATTCTCGTGTCGGCAAATCCCGAAATCAACTTTATTTACCGTCACACCACGGAGAAAGGGGAATATACGTTCGACACGAATGAAGTAAAAGAGATACTGGAGGGAGTACCTCTCAACGACCCGGAAATCGTTATAGCATTAAGACAAATGATCCGGGAAAACATAAAAGAGATTACACAAACAAGTTAACACAAAATAACCTTAATCATTTTATATGGAAAAAATCAAATCACTCGCGGACCTCAAACGCATCAAAGAAAACGTGCAGACGAAGATTGATCTTCGGGAGAAAAGTGAACAGGTTGAAAACCTGATCCAGATTAAAGTGGCTATGGCAACTTGCGGGATCGCCGCAGGTAGTAAGGACACCATGAACTACTTTATCGAGAACCTGGAGAAAAACGGGATTGCTGCCGTGGTTACACAAACCGGATGCATGGGGTACTGTTACGCGGAACCGACCGTGGAAATCACAAAACCGGGGAAAGACCCGATCGTGTTCGGACATGTAACGACCGAAAGAGCCGAAGAAATCATTCAGAAATACCTGAAGAATGACGAGCTCGTGGCCGACATCATTCCGGTAAATTTTGAAACAATCTAAAACAAAAAAAAAGACAGCTAGAACAACTAATCAAAACCTTGAATCTATGAGTTATAAAATGCATATCCTCGTTTGTGGTGGAACGGGATGTAGAGCATCTGCCAGTCACCAGATTATTACCAGACTGGAAGAATGTTTAAAAGAGAAAAACCTAGAAGACGAAGTTCAGGTCATCGCAACCGGTTGTTTCGGTTTCTGTGAAAAAGGACCGATCGTGAAAGTCATGCCTGACAACACCTTCTACGTACAGGTTAAGCCGGATGACGCCGAGGAAATTGTAAATGAACATGTTATCAAAGGACGTAAAGTCGAAAGATTATTATATAAAGATCCGGAAAAGAAAGAAGCAGTAAGCGACTCGAAACACATGGGTTTCTACAAGAAACAACTGCGGATCGCCTTGCGTAACTGCGGATTCATTGACCCGGAAAATATTGAAGAATACATCGCACGTGAAGGATATTCCGCGTTAGCGAAATGTATCACCGAGATGAAACCGGAAGAAGTGATCAACGAGATCAAATTATCCGGACTTCGCGGTCGTGGAGGTGGTGGATTCCCCACCGGATTGAAATGGGAATTCGCGAGCAAATACCAGGCTGACCAGAAATACGTGGTTTGTAATGCTGACGAAGGTGACCCGGGCGCATTCATGGACCGTTCCATCATGGAAGGTGATCCACATTCGGTTATTGAAGCCATGGCCATTTGCGGATACAGTATTGGGGCTACCAAAGGGTTGGTTTACATCCGTGCCGAATACCCGCTTGCCATTCAACGCCTGAAAACAGCCATCCACCAAGCCGAAGAATTCGGTTTACTGGGTGAAAATATCTTCGGAACCGATTTCTCGTTCAATATCGAACTACGCTACGGGGCCGGAGCTTTCGTTTGTGGCGAGGAAACAGCATTGATCCACTCCATGGAAGGACACCGCGGAGAACCCACGATGAAACCACCTTTCCCGGCAGAATCAGGTTACCTGAATCGCCCGACCAACGTGAACAACGTGGAAACCCTGGCTAATATCCCGGCGATCATCATGAAGGGAGCCAATTGGTTCAACAAAATCGGAACGGAACGTTCCAAGGGAACCAAGGTATTCGCCCTTGCCGGAAAAATCAATAACGTGGGATTGATCGAGGTTCCCATGGGAACTACCCTTCGTGAAGTGATTTACGAGATTGGTGGCGGTATCAAAAACGGTAAAAAATTTAAAGCGGTACAAACCGGAGGTCCTTCCGGCGGTTGCTTGACCGAGAAACACTTGGATGTACCGATTGATTTCGATAACCTTCTGGCATCCGGTTCCATGATGGGTTCCGGTGGTATGATCGTGATGGACGAGGACGACTGTATGGTATCTGTTGCCAAATTCTATCTCGAATTCACGGTGGAAGAATCCTGTGGTAAATGTACACCTTGTCGTATCGGCAACAAACGCTTGCACGAAACCTTGGATAAAATCACGCAAGGTAAGGGAACCATGGAAGATATTGAGACATTGAAAAACCTCAGCCGCGTGATCAAAGACACGGCCTTGTGCGGTCTGGGACAAACTTCCCCGAATCCGGTATTGTCTACCATAGATAACTTCTATGACGAATATCTCGCCCACATCAAAGACAAGAAATGCCCGGCAGGACAATGTAAGGCATTACTCATGTTCCACATTGACCCGGAACTTTGTATCGGATGTGGACTCTGTGCCCGAAACTGTCCGGTAGATGCCATCGTGGGTGAACGCAAAGAACCGCATTTCATCAACACGGCCAAATGTATCAAATGTGGCGCATGTATGGAGAAATGTAAGTTCAAAGCAGTAAGCACGAGATAATTTAGAATTTAAAATTTAGAATTGCTCAAGCAGTTGAAGAAGTTTATACTATGAATGAAAATATAACACTCAAAATAGACAATCGGGAAATCAGCGTTCCCAAAGGAACCACGATTCTTGAAGCAGCCCGGGAACTGGGTATCGATATACCCACGCTTTGCTACATGAACCTAAAAGATTTATGCATCAAAAACGCCCCGGCATCTTGCCGTATCTGCGTGGTTGAAGTAGATGGCAGGAAAAATCTTGCCCCTTCTTGTGCCACCCGTTGTGAAAACGGTATGAACGTACACACGAATACCATGCGCGTGCTGAACGCCCGGAGAACCGTTTTGGAATTAATGCTTTCGGATCACCCGTCAGACTGTCTGGTATGTGCCAAATCCGGTAGCTGCGAGTTGCAAGCCGTGGCCATCAAACTGGGAATCCGCGAAATTCCTTTCCAAGGTACGCAAACCGAATACAAGGTTGATTTATCCCCTTCTATCCGTCGGGATGCCACGAAATGTATCTATTGCCGTCGGTGCGAAATGATGTGTAATGACATACAAACCGTAGGGGCACTCGGTGCCGTGAACCGCGGATTTGATTCGGTGGTAATGCCGGCGTTCGATCAGGCACTGCAAGACTCGGAATGTACTTTCTGCGGACAATGCGTGGCTGTATGCCCGGTAGGAGCTTTAACCGAACTGGATCACACGAACCGGCTGATCAAAGATCTGGCAAACCCGGACAAGACCGTAATCGTGCAAACTGCCCCGGCCGTTCGTGCCGCCTTAGGGGAAGAATTCGGGTTACCTGCCGGAACATCCGTGACGGGAAAAATGGTTGCCGCTTTACGCAAATTAGGCTTTGCCAAGGTATTTGACACGGACTTCGCTGCCGACTTGACCATCATGGAGGAAGGTACCGAATTATTAGGTCGTTTGACAGCATTCTTAAATGGAGATAAGGATGTGAAACTTCCGATCATCACCTCTTGTTGTCCGGGCTGGGTGAATTTCTTCGAGAAACAATTCCCGGATTTACTTGATAATCCTTCTAGTGCACGTTCCCCGCAACAGATGTTTGGAGCTATTGCAAAAACTTACTGGGCTGAAAAAATGGGAATCAAACGGGAAGACCTGATTGTAGTATCCGTGATGCCATGTCTGGCTAAAAAATTCGAAAGTGAACGTGACGAATTCAGAACAAATGGGGATCCGGACGTGAACTATTCTATCTCTACACGTGAATTGGCTGCTTTGATCAAACAAACGAACATCAATTTCATTCAACTGGAAAACGAGGATTTCGACGCACCGTTAGGAGAATCTACCGGAGCCGCTGTTATTTTCGGTGCATCCGGAGGTGTTATGGAAGCAGCCTTACGTACGGCTTACGAGGTACACACGGGTAAAACGTTGGATAACGTGAACTTCGAAGGTGTTCGCGGAATCGAAAACCTGAAAGAAGCCACCATCGACGTAGACGGGTTCGAATTAAAAGTTGCCGTTGCCCATAGCTTGGGTACCGCCCGCAAGTTGATGAACGAACTTCGTGCCGGCAAATCCCCCTATCACGCCATCGAAGTTATGGCCTGTCCCGGTGGATGTATCGGCGGTGGAGGTCAACCGCTTCACCACGGAGATTCCGCCCGTATCAAGGCTCGTGCGAAAGCCCTTTACTCGGAGGATACTGAAAAGAATTTCAGGAAATCTCACGAGAACCCCTATATCATTTCCTTGTACGAGGAGTTCTTGGGTAAACCCATGAGTGAAAAGGCACATCACTTGTTGCACACGTGCTATTTTAATAGAGGAAAAGAGATCATTGAACAATAATTCGAGATATCATTATGACACAAATATCATTAGCCAAGTGCAAAGTTGACCAACTGGTAAGCCTGTGTGAAGAATTCGGGAATCAACCGGGAGAGTTGATTAATATCTTGCACAAAGCACAGGGATTGATCGGCTACCTACCTAGAGAAGTACAGGAAGTAATCGCCCGCCAATTAAATATACCCGTATCCAAAGTGTACGGCGTAGTAACTTTCTATTCATTCTTCACCATGACCCCAAAAGGGGAACACCCGATCTCCGTGTGCATGGGAACCGCATGCTACGTTCGGGGTGCAGAGAAGGTATTGGATGAATTCAAACGTATTTTGAAAATAAATGTTGGAGAGACAACCCCGGATGGGAAATTCTCTTTAACCAGCTTGCGGTGTGTAGGTGCCTGTGGACTTGCCCCAGTTGTACTGATCGGTGAAAAAGTTTACGGACGGGTTACTCCCGGAGAGGTGGAGAAAATTCTAAAAGAATTCGAGTAACATAAAAGGCGGTCGATTGACCGCCTTTTATGTTAGTTACAAGTTCATACTACACCAACCTGTAACTTGCAACTGATTTTGTAGAAGACAAAATCACTTTATCGGAATTGTAAAATTAAAGTTAGAACCGACACCTTCCTCAGAAGTAAACCACAAGCGCCCATGATTTTTGCTCACGAAGTCTTTACACAATAATAGGCCCAAGCCGGAGCCTTCCTCGCTATCCGTACCAAAGGTCGTGAAATGCGTGGACTCATTTAACAGCTTTTCTTGATCTTCATTCTTGATTCCACATCCCCTATCAGACACCGTAACAAGCACTTCTTTACCATTCCCCTCCTCAGTCTTGTTCTCATCCATAACATCCTGTACCTTCACATGTACCATAACAACGGTATTTTTATGACTAAATTTAATTGCATTTGAAATCAAGTTACGCACAACGGATTTTATCATTTCGATGTCAACGATAACATTGATAAATTCGACTTCTGAATCCAGTTCCAAAGAAATTAACTTACTCTCAGCTATCGGCTTAAACACCTCTATAACGCCATCTACCAAACCGACCATATCTATCGGTTGCGGAACATTAGACAACTTACCCAACTGGCTCTTGGTCCACTTCAACAGATTATCTAATAAAGAAAATACTTCCTCCGCTGTTTTATTGGTCATTTCCAACATCTCGAACACGTCCCCTGGAACGGTTTGCGGGTCGATGCTCATCATAATCGTGTTACACAACATCTTGATGGAAGCCATCGGTGACCGCAAATCATGAGCAATCACGGAATAAAGTTTATCCCTACCGGCTATTGTCTTTCTCAATTCCTCGGTCTGACGCAGAATAATTCTTCTGGCATCCACCAGAGAAAGTTGATGTTCCACCCGAATCAACAACTCTTCCCGCCGAAAAGGTTTCGATATAAAATCATTCGCCCCGAGTTGGAACCCTTTAACAACACTTGCAGAGTCATTCAACGCAGTCAAAAATATAATTGGAATTTCAGCCTGTTCCGGCTCCACCTTCAAGTGTCCTGCCACCTCAAACCCGTCCATATCGGGCATCATAACATCCAACAAAATCAAATCCGGATGTTCACTTTTCACTTTTTCCAAAGCTTCCGTCCCGTTCATCGCATACACGATACCAAACCCCTCACGCCCGAGCAAAGCTTTTAACAACAGCACATTTGACTGAACATCATCCACCACTAGTATTTTATATTCAGCAGGATTTATTTTCATACACTTCATTTTTTAATTAACACACGTAAACGCTGTCACAAATGTACAAACTATAATTTATTTTCGAGATATCTTTCGACCATAGTTTTCAACTTTTCAGCCTCTAACGGTTTAGACATATATCCGTTACATCCGGCAGCAAGAGCCATTTCCCGATCTGTTTCAAAAGCAAAGGCCGTGGTAGCTATAATTGGAATAGTCGGATTCAATTCCCGAATAATTCCGGCCGCAGACAGGCCATCCAATCCCGGCATCCGGACATCCATTAAAATTAAATCCGGTTTACTCGATTCATATTTTGTCACCACATCAATCCCGTCATTCGCTCTTAGCACGGAATAGCGCTCTTCCAGTATAGCCTTGACCAACTCGTAGTTACAATCCATATCTTCAGCTACCAATATCAACGGTTTATTCTGTTCCCCAGCAACCGGGAACGTACCATTACAAGGTATTAAAAAATAGAAACAAGACCCGACACCAAGCTCGGATTCTACCCAGATTTCTCCACCCATTTTGTCCAGAATGGATTTACAGATAGACAATCCTAACCCGAAACCCTGTTTCAACAAATCCAGCTTTTCAAAACGCCCGAATACATTATTCAATTTTTCTGCCGGAATCCCGCTCCCGGAATCTCGCACATATCCTTCCATCATATCTCCCTTCAACTTGTACCCGAAAGTGATTGCCCCTTTTTCGGTATATTTTATAGCATTGGAAATCAAATTTGAATAGAGTTGCCTCAATCGGTGAGAATCGGAAACAATCGTCAGAGATGCCGCAGGTCGCTCGAAAATTATCTTCACGTCATTCTTGATTCGCATCTGATGCATTTGCCGTAATTCCTCGCACAACTCATCCATCTGTATGTTCTCATCTATGAATTCCATTTTACCGGATTCGATGCGGGATAAATCAAGAATATCATTAATAAGATGCAGTAATAAATTACTATTCGCCTTGACAATATCCAAATATTCTTCCCGTTCACATTCACTTTCCGTGTGAGCAATTACCTCGGAAAAACCGACAATAGCGTTCAACGGAGTCCGAATTTCGTGGCTCACATTTGCCAAAAAGGCCGACTTCAAACGATCCGATTCTTCCGCCCGGTGCTTGGCCTCGATTAATGCCTGTTCATCATCCCTTCTTTTTTGAATATCAGCAATAAAACCCAAGACTTTCGTAACTTTTCCTCGTTCATCAAATTCTTGAGCCACTCCTTTTAAATCCACCCATTTATACTCCCCGGTATTTAACAAATCCAACCTGAGTTCCAAGTCAATCTTACATGACTCACCCGCCAAAAGACGATTATAAATAGCCTCAAAAATTCCCCGATCATCCGGATAAATACTGGCAACAAAAGTTGTCATACGAAAAAAGTCATCATGAAATTCCTTTCGATCAACGCCGTACGCCTTGAATAATTCATCCCCGATTTCGATTTTCCCGCTGACAATATCTGCAAACCAGGGAAAAACGTTACCGGCCTCTAACATTAACGATAACCTGACCACGTTATCCGCTAAGAACTTTTCTGTTCGTTTCACTACCACCTTTTCACATAAATCACCTTCATTTTCCTCAAAGCCCTCCCCGTTCTTTGCTTGTTGAAAAATCTCTTCTTGCAATTTCCCGACTTTTCCTTGCAGCTCATGACACAAATTTTCTTGCACCAACAACTTTCTGACGAGTTCTTCTCTCGTAAGGCTTTCATATACACCCATTCTATATTTCGATTAAAATCGACGAAATGTACAAAAAAAATGAACATTTCTTACATTTATACAAACAAAAATAATGCTATTTTGCAACAATGTTGTATCTTTGCACTATTAAAAGAAGGTGATATATGAGTAAAAACATTCTGATAGTGGATGATAAGCCTGAAATAGCGAAAGTCATCACGATCCAACTATCCAAGGATTATAATGTACATTCGGAGGGAAATCCGATTGAAGCTCTTGCATGGATGCACGCAGGAAACATTCCCGATCTTATCATATCGGACGTAAATATGCCGGAAATGGACGGACGAACATTCCTCAAGCAGCTAAAAGCAAGCTCCACGTTCAATTTTATACCCGTTATTATTTTATCCAGTCTGGAGAGCAGTAACGACCGAATTGAATTGCTGGAGGCAGGAGCCTCTGACTTCGTGCTAAAACCTTTCAACCCGCAGGAGCTGAAGATCAGAGTACGTAATTTATTGCGGTAAAGATATGTACACGTATTATATCGGGAAAAACACGGACTGGATAAACAAAATATCACATTGTCTGAATTGTCAAGTTATTACTTTCAATAACCCGATTAAAACGATTTTGAGTATCAATGAACGATCGAAGAAAGATATATCACCCACTTATATCTTTATCGAATCATACAATAAAAAAAGGGATTTACAATGGTTGAACGCTATCGCTCAAGGCAATCCGAAGAACACGTATCTACTACTACTTTCAGAGAAGATTGCAAAAGAAGATATTGTGGACTATCTTCATGCCGGCACTAGCGAAATCGTCAATATCAACACAACGCCGGAAGATTTACAAACGACATTAGCTTTCCTGCCTAAAATAAAGCAACACACGACAGCTCATGTTCAAAATAATCCCCGGAGATTCAAGCTCCCTTGGTGGAAAAGAACATTTGACATTTTCTTTTCCGGGACAGCAATCGTTTGCCTCTCCCCATTTCTAATTGTAACGGCACTTGCCATCCGGATCGAAAGTAAAGGTCCTATTATATATAAATCCAAACGAGTCGGAAGTAATTACGACATATTTGATTTCCTCAAATTCCGTTCCATGTATATGGATGCGGATAAACGCCTAAAGGAATTCGAGGCCTTGAATCAATACCGGGAAGAAACACAGGAACAACAGGCTCATACCGAAACTTCCCCAACCTCCAATCAAACCAACGAAACTCTTCTCGTGGCCGATGATTTCATCACGACAGAAAAACAATTATTAAAGAACAGACGAAAACAACAGAAAAATGCTTTCGTCAAATTCGAGAACGATCCCCGAATTACCAAAGTCGGACGTATCATCCGTAAATATAGTATTGATGAACTTCCACAACTGGTTAATATTCTGAAAGGAGATATGTCCATCGTCGGCAACCGCCCCCTCCCCTTATACGAAGCGGAATTACTAACCACGGACGAATACATCGAGCGTTTCATGGCCCCCTCCGGACTCACCGGTCTATGGCAAGTAGAAAAAAGAGGTGACCAAGGCGCCCTTTCCGCAGAAGAAAGAAAACAACTGGATATAAAATATGCCCGCAACTTTTCGTTCGGGAACGATATAAAGATCATTTGCAAAACATTCACGGCGTTTGTGCAAAAAGAGAATGTGTGATTAACAATATTTTAAAATATGGGTGCTAAATATATTATTATAGCCTGTTTATTATGTGCTAGTTTCGTCTGTCCTGCTCAAAAAGCACAGACGAGGGATTCTATTCTTAATACCGAAAGATTTGTCCCACAATCATTAACGACCAACGAATTCATTAATTATCAATTACCTCCATTAGACTCGTTATTTGAAAGTGCCAAATCCAATCCCCGTTTAAAAGCTATTGAAGCTTCTATTGAAGCTGCCCGCAATGACTTGAAAGTAGCCAAACGAGATTGGTGGCAATATTTCTCTGTTCGTGCCGGCTATACATACGGGATACTGGGGACTTACACAGATCAAGAAACCCAGTACACCCCCTTAACAACGGTTTACTCGGGAGCGACTCAAAATAGTTGGTCTATCGGGGCAAATATTAGCATCCCTTTTAATCAACTGTTCAGCCACAAAGCAACCGTAAAGAAACAAAAAGAAATCGTTAAAAACACGGAATACACACAACAAGTCACATTTGACGAAATCAAAAACGAAATTATTGAAATATACTGTAATATTCAATACCAGTTGAAATTATTAAAACTAGCATTAGAGACCATTACTCTCTATAACGCTGAATATCAAGTGGCAGAATTGGATTACATTAATGACAACAACAATACCAATAGGTTATTGAGCGACATCAAGAACTCTCAAACCGCAGCTCAAATTGAATATGAAAAGATCATTAATGAACTTAATATCATGTTTTTAAAATTAGAGATAATTAGTAACGTACAATTTAGGAACAAATAATTATGAAATATATCACCTATTTTATTAAACTCTTTTATCGGATTCGTTTCTGGCTAATCATCGCTCCACTTGTTGTAGCACTCTTAGTTTTTTGGAAAATGAGTGATACTCCACGAAATTACACGGCCAATTGTTCCATATATACGGGAATTATCACCGGGGTAAACATACTTTCAGAAAGTGGAATAACCACGACTTCGTACACTCAAGGAAGTATGATGGACAATTTATTAAATATCATTACTGCTGATCAGACTCTAAAACAAGTCTCTTTACGACTTTATGCTCGTATCATGGTACATGGAGACCCGTATAAAGACAATAAATATATCAAAGCCAGCAATTATCGTTTTTTGTATGATCGAGGGCTAGTAATTCATGATTTAATAGATAAATCATCTACAAACGACTCCATTAATGAACAACGCACCTACGAAAATCTGGTAGCTTATGAAACAAATGATCCGAACAATTACGTTTATGGAATATATTTATGGAATCTTCCTTACGTAAACCGAGATGCTTTACACAAGATAGAGGTTAAACGTATTGGAGATAGTGACGTTCTTGAAGTTTCTTACACAACAGATGATCCGGGTATCGTTTACCAGACTCTTTTAATACTAATAGATGAATTCAACAAACAATATCAAGATCTCCGTTTCGGAGAAACAAATAATGTCATTGCTTATTTCCGAGCAGAACTAAAAAGAATCGGCAAAGACCTTGAAGCATCGGAGAACCTTCTCACGGATTATCGAGTAGAAAATCAAGTCATTAATTACGAAGAAGAAACCAAAGCTGTTGCCGCCCTGAATAGAGATTACGAATTACAATATTGGCAATCCTTAAATGAATACCATGTTTCCGATAGTATCAAACGGGAATTAGAAAAAAGAATGCAATTGCATTCTGAGATTATTCAAAATAACAATTTGTTTATCTTATATAATAGCAAAATCAGCGAAATCAATGAAAAATTGGCCATGGCAAAATATTATCCGGAAAACGCTATTCCACAGCCAACCATTGATTCTCTTTCTCGCGAACTTGAACATAACAAAACTGCCTTAGAGAAAGCACTTGAAAAGATGGGCTATATTAAATATAACAAAGAGGGAATTTCTAACAAAAATGTTATAGAAGAATGGCTAAAACAAGTTATTAGCTACAAAAAAGCAGAAGCAGAATTAAAAGTATTAAATCAACGAAAAATTCACATGGCGCAAAAGTATATCCATTTTGCACCGATTGGTTCAACTTTAACTCGTAAGGAACGTGCGGTAAATATTAACGAGAGGAAATATCTTGCAATCCTTGATGCCTTAAATGCCGCCTTGTTAAGGCAAAAAAGTATTCAAATGAATTCCGCTAATTTGAAAGTAATGAATGAACCGTTCTATCCATTAGCACCTTCTACTGTCAGCAAACATAAGTTATTAACCATTGGAGTTTACCTTGGAAGTTTAATATTCATTATCTTCTTTTTCTTGATCATTGATATTTTAGATCATACCTTGCGTAATATATTTAAAGCAGAACAACTAACAGGGAATAAAGTTCTTGGAGCTTTCACTCGTCAATTATCCCTTGCTGCCAGAAGGTACAATAAGATATACACCACGCTTTCAGCCAAAACATTATGCAATTCAGCCATAACTTATTTCAATCCGAATCAATATAATATTGTAAATTTGATTAGTAATGAACCCGGGGAAGGAAAAAGTTATGTGATGAAACAAATAGCACAACAATTCACCGAACGTGGCTTTGATGTCATTCAATTATCATGGCAAGATGAATTCCAAACAGACGCACAAGCTTTTATACAATCTTTAAATTTAGAACAATTCGATCTTCAAGGAAACAACAATTTAAAGGACAAGGTAATTATAGTCGAATATCCTTCATTAAAGGATGCCGCACTAACTAGTAATATTTTGCAAAATGTAAGTTTAAATTTACAAATCATAGATTCTAGGCGTACGTGGAAGAATAAAGATCAACAATTATTCGAACGTACAAAAGAGATGTGTAACAACGTACCCATATTCTTGATATTGAATTATACGAACCGGGATGCCGCAGAAGATATAAACGGATTAATGCCACCATACACATTTTTACGTAAATTATTCTATCGTATCTCACAATTAGGATTAACCGCAAATGATAAACCGCTACATAATGCCTAAAAACGGTTCTTCCTATATTATACCCGCTTTACTTATCGTCAGCTTGTACACCATTTACTTGCTGGCGATAAAAGGAAATATTATAATAGTTTTACTCTTTGCCATTCTACCGGCAATATTACTATTTACCACCGTATTTAGTAAAAAACATTACTATTTCCATGTTTTCTTTATCGTAAACTATCTAATCATGGGAATAAGCCGATACGTTTCCATGAAAACGGGAATAGTCATGCTAGGTATTACCTTGGGTATTTGGGTCATTTTTTTAATTAAAAATATATTTCAACCATACGAGTGGAAACGCTGTCTTACCTTGCTTACAATGGCATGGGTGATCTGGTTTATCTATTGTTTATTGGAATTATTCAACCCATTAGCAGTCATCGAGGCTTGGAATATTGCCATAGCGGGCTACGCTTTACTTCCGCTACTTTGCGCTATTATTGTCCCCATTTTGTTTACAAAATTTAACAGTTTCAAGTGGTTGCTGATTATATGGGCATTCTTAACTCTTTTAGCAGCTTTTAAAGGTTACTGGCAAAAAAATCATGGATTTGATGCCACCGAAATACATTGGCTATTCGTTGAAGGTGGGGCAAAAACCCATATCATCCATTCCGGCATCCGTTTCTTTTCATTTTTTTCAGATGCTGCCAATTATGGCATATCTATGGGACTCTCCATGACAGTCTTTGGAATTTCCAGTTTTTTTGTAAAACCTTATTGGGTCAAATTCCTCTTCTGGGGTGCGACAATAGCCGCAATCTATGGATTAATGATCTCGGGGACACGAAGTGCTGTCGTAATACCATTCGTCAGTTTAATTGCATACACAATACTATGCAAAAATATGAAACACGCTTTGCTCAGCGGGGGATTATTTATTGTTGTGCTACTATTTCTTACTCAAACAAATATTGGGAATGGTTATGCCATGATCCGTAGAGTGCGTTCTACTTTTAATAAAGAAGACGCATCTCTCCAAGTCCGATATATAAACAAAGAGAAGATGAAGCCACTTATGAAAGATAAGCCTTTTGGTATCGGTTTAGGTTTGAGTGGGAAACGATCGGAACGTTTCAACGTTCACGAAAAGTTATCCAAATTACCACCCGATTCTCTTCTTACCATGTATTGGATTGATACGGGTATTGTTGGTCTATCACTTTATCTTACATTACTCGTACTTATTCTAACCAGATCCTCCTATATCGCGATGTTTGTTATAAAAAACAAACATTTAAAAAACATCACTTATTCTCTTATTGCCGGACTTTCCGGAACTTTAGTTGCGGCCTATGTAAATGATATCACGACCTATCCTAACGGGGTCATCATGAGTATTTTATTTGCATTTGTATTTGCTGCTCCGTATTACGACAAAGAGTTAACACAGAATGAACAGACAACTTGATATATCCATTATTATTATTAATTACAACGGTTTACAAGAAACCTGCGAATTAATCGAATCTCTACAACAATTTCTCCATAAATGTTTGTACGAGATAATTGTTATAGATAATGGTTCCATACAGAATGAAACTGTTATTCTACAAAAAAAATATCCACAAATTCTAGCCATTCGCAGCGAACAGAATTTAGGCTTTTCCGGAGGGAATAATTTAGGCATTCGGGTGGCAAAAGGGAAATGCATTTTTTTAATCAATAACGACACGTTTGTCACTGACGACAGTTTGATCTATCTATACAAGAGACTCATGAATTCTCCTGCAATAGGAGCTGTAAGCCCAAAAATCAAATTTGCCTTTCCACCCCGAAATATACAATTTGCAGGATTCACCCCCCTAAGCAAGTACACGTTACGTAACCGGTCTATTGGCTATAATGAACCAGATAAAGGTCAATTTGATACACCACGAACAACCAGCTTTTTGCATGGAGCAGCCATCATGATAAAACAGGAAGTAATTGAACAAATCGGACTAATGCCTGAAATATATTTTCTTTATTACGAGGAAATGGACTGGTGTACCCGAATGATTGATCATGGTTATCAACTATGGTATGAGCCGCATTGCACAATATATCACAAAGAAAGTTGCAGTACAGGAAAGGATAGTCCATTAAAAACGTATTATCTTACTCGTAACCGTCTATTATATGCATGGCGAACTAGGCGAGGAGGAACCTTATTTATTTCTCTATTGTATCAACTTCTAATTGCTAATTTAAAAAATGTAATCGTGAATTTAGTCTATTTCAAATGGTCACAAGTAAACGCTATTTTTAAAGGGAGTGTTGACTTTTTCCGGTTAAAACATAAAAGAGAAAACATATGAATATCTTGGAAATCATATATATACTTGAATATACATGTTGGGTTCTTGCAAGTATTGCGGTTGCGTACCCATTAATATATTCTCTTGCTTCTTTAGGAACAAGGAAGTCATATTACCCAACAGCCAAAAAACAGCACAAATTTGCCATTCTCTTTCCTACCTATAAAGAAGATCGGATTATCGTGCCGGTTGTAGAGTCCTTTGTGAAACAAGATTATCCAAAGGAGTTGTTTAACGTGATCGTTATATCAGATCACATGCAAGATTCAACAAATGAATATCTAACACAACTTCCAATTACTCTGCTAAAAGCAAGTTATGAAAATAGTTCAAAGGCAAAAGCTCTCAATTTTGCCATAAATCATTTCAAACGAGACGAATTTGATGCCGTTGTCATTCTGGATGCAGATAATGTTGTCGACTCGAATTTCCTATCCGAAGTGAATAAAGTAATAGATGCCGACGTGCAAGCCATTCAAACACACAGGACAGCCAAAAACCGAAATACAGAAATTGCAGTACTTGATGGTCTTAGCGAAGAAGTCAATAATTCCATTTTCCGTCGCGGCCATGTGAGATTAGGTATATCTTCAGCCCTTATCGGTTCTGGAATGGTTTTCAATTACCAATGGTTTCATGACAATGTTAAATACTTGTCCACAGCAGGAGAAGACAAGGAACTGGAAGTTCTGTTACTCAAACAGAGAATCTTTATTGAATTTCTGGATGAAGTCTATGTCTATGATGAAAAAACACAAGAAGAAAAAGGATTCTACACACAACGCCGTCGTTGGCTTGCAACTCAATTTGCCCAATGGGGACGAGTTTTTAAGGATTTGCCTAGAGCAATTCTTTCCGGCAATATCGATTACAGCGATAAATTGATTCAATGGATTTTGCCTCCCCGTTTGATTTTATTCGGTGGGATTATCGTGATGGGAAGTGTTATGCAAATTGTAGATTGGCCACTTGCATTAAAATGGTGGGCCTTGTTTCTTATCATGGGAATTACCTTATGTCTTGCCATACCGGACAAACTGGTTGATGAGCAATTCAAAAAATCAATCCGAAAATTACCACTATTATTTATCATGATGGTAGCTAATTTATTCCGGATGAAAGGAATGAACAAAAAGTTCGTATCCACGGAAAAAAACGGATCATCCACCTTATGAATATTTACACCCATGAAAATAACTATCGAAGCCCAACGAATTTTCCGCACGAATAAACACGGGATGGATTTTGTCGCACTTGAAACCATCCGGGAATTACAAAAAATTGATCATGATAATGAATATCACGTGCTAGTAGCTCCCGGAGATGATCATTGTCTGGAAGAATCAAAGAATTTCCATATCATTGAAATAAAATGTCCGACTTATCCTCTATGGGAACAAGTTGCTTTACCATTAGCCATACGCAAAATAAAGCCGGACATCGTACATTGCACGAGTAATACCGCTCCACTGTGGTGTCCGGCCCCACTTGTACTCACGTTACATGACATCATCTTTTTAGAGAAAAGAGCGCATAATAAATCCATGTACCAAAATATAGGGTGGTATTACCGTCGTTTTATTGTTCCCCGTATCTTGGACAAATGCAAACAAATCATCACGGTCTCACAATTTGAATGTAACCGAATCCGTGAAACATTGCACTTACCAGAAGAACAAGTCATCGCTATTCATAACGGTTTCAGCAAACAATTCCAAATTTTGAATTCGGTATACGAGATCACGAAAAAATATATTCCTACTAAAGAATACCTATTCTTTCTCGGAAATACCGATCCCAAAAAGAATACACCTCGTACCTTAAAAGCGTATAGCATTTACGTACAACAATCGACAAACCCATTACCCTTGCTAATAGCAGACCTAAAAAAAGAGGTTATCAATCAGATATTAAAACAGGAAGAGATCGAAGAAATAAAATCCATGCTTTATGCTCCCGGATATATTACACACGCAGACTTACCAGCAATTTACAACGGGGCCAAAGCATTTCTTTACACTTCATTGCGGGAGAGTTTCGGGATTCCTCTTTTAGAATCGATGTCATGTGGGACTCCGGTTATTACTTCTAATACCTCTGCCATTCCGGAAATCGCCGGGGATGGAGCAATATTGGTCGACCCGTTGGATGTTAATGCCATTGCAAGTCAATTATTGAAATTGGAAACGAACGAACTCTACCGGAAACAACAAATAACCTATGGTTTGGAAAGGACAAAATTATTCTCCTGGCAACACACGGCGGAACAATTATTAAAAGTATATCAATCTATAACTAAAAAATAGAATTATGAATGACTATATATCCATTATCAGCTCTCTTATTATATTCATATTCCCGTATATCGGGCGGAAATGGTTCAATATTCAATCACTAAGTTCCATCGCTATAGGTCTGGGATTGCTCGGGACTTTCAGTGGAATCATGTACGGTTTATGGATCTTTAACGTTGAACAGATAGATTTTTCCATACCGATTTTAATAGAAAGTATCAAAACCGCCTTACTAACTTCTATTGCCGGAATGTTTTCTTCCCTATTACTCAAAATTTCACCTTCTTTTTATGGAATTAAAGAAAAAGTAAAACAAGAAGAAATAACAGATAAACAATTATTTGAATTGCTAACAAGCATTGAGAAAAACACAAGAACATCAACATCATCAGAACTTATTCAGACACTTAAACAACAGTATGAACAATTAGAAAATAGTTATCAAATACTTAACAATACCCTGCTAAAACAAACGGCACAAGAGATTCCTTCTAAAGCACCATCTACAATAATACCTTTAGACAACTTAATGTCAGAACAGATGAATCATCCACTAATTAAAATGTGTGATATTCAAGAACAACAATTACGACATATTTCAGATTCACAAATACTTATACAAAGGATTCAAGAACAATTAAATGATATTATTTCCCAATTACAAGAATCCAACACAAAACAAGCCACCTCGTTCGGAGAATTTTTTAAAGGGTCCGAACAACAAATGAATCAACAACTAAATCGAATAGATGAAAAATACGAACAAAAATTAATAGAATTAGAAAAATTCACGCAGACACTGACAACCATTATCAAGAAACTATCGCAGGATCATGATACCCTTTACAAACAAACTAATAACAAAACAAAATAACAATTTACTATATAAACTATGAAAATAATCAAATCATCAGAAAAAGAAAATCAGTGGGTATCAATCTCCGGTTTATTTTCTATACTCATGATGATCTTTCTTTTTCTTTCCATCGCATACATGGGAAATATTATTTTGAAACAAAAAAAGATAACCGTAATTGCCCAAACTTATGAAGAAACACAAAAGGGCATTTCTCATGATCTGAAAAAAGAATTCACACAAAATTTGCGAGTATGGAATGCCGTACTGGATTCTTTGACACTTTCTATTCGTTTTGAAGATCCGGAGATATTATTTCAAGTAGGAAGTGCAGAATTAAACCAACATTTCAAAAATATCTTAGATAATTTTTTCCCTCGATTCATACAAATTCTAACAGATCCCAAATATAAAAATGAAATCGAGGAGATTCGTATAGAAGGACATACATCTAGTGAATGGTCCGGAGAAAATTCTCCATATCAAGCCTATTTTAACAACATGGAACTATCTCAAGATAGAACCCACAATGTGCTGATATACATCCTTTCTAAGATAAAAGATGAAAAATTATTTAACTGGACCAAAAGCAAACTTACCGCAAACGGGTTATCTTCTAGCAAACTGATTTACAATCTTGATCAAACGGAAAATAAAGAACGTTCCAGACGAGTCGAATTCAAAATAAAAACAAATGCTGAAAAACAAATCAACAAAATCTTAAAACAAAGTAGCAAGTAATAAATTCCTCCAATTATGAACTATAAAGCTCATATAATAACAAAATTATATCCAAATTGTCCAAGAATTAGTATTACATTTGTATTAAAACAATTTTCCCTAAATAGGAATAATATGGTTTTACAATAACAAATTAGACCATTATGAGATCCAACATAAAAGAAAAAATCAAATCAAATGCACGTTTGAAACAATTCGTTCTCGCTTTAATTGTTCATCCGGTAAAGACTCGGCCCCGTTGGTGGATCCGACTTTTACAATTCATTTACATGAAAAGAGGACGCAAATCTGTTATATATAAAAACGTTCGAAAGGATATTGTTCCTTTCAATTCTTTTATTTTAGGGGAAAAATCTATCATTGAAAGTTTTTCAACAATCAATAATATGGTTGGTGACATTACGATAGGTTCACAATGTCGTATTGGCTTAGGTAATACGATCATTGGCCCCGTTAAAATTGGAGATAATGTAAATCTCGGACAAAATATTCTTATTGCAGGGCTTCATCACAATTATACAGATCCCCAGAAAACAATTATATCACAAGGTGTAAGAACATCAAAGATTATCATTGAAGATGATGTCTTAATTGGGGCAAACTCAGTGATTCTTGCAGGGATAACTATCGGTCAACATTCAATTATAGGAGCAGGAACTATCGTTACCCAAAGTGTCCCACCAAATTCTGTTGTAGCCGGCAACCCGGGGAAAGTTATCAAACAATACAACCCACAAACAAAAGAGTGGGAAAATATACATCACAAAATTACTGACAAATGAGGACTCGCACACCAATAGACCGATGGGATTTATCTATACGCAAGCAAGACCGTGTTCTGGAAGTTGGTTCCGGTCATAATCCTTTTTATCGTTCTAATGTGATCGTGGATAAATATGTAAATGATAACACCCAGCGATGTGGAGATATTAAAATTTTTCCTCATCAACAATTTGTGTTAGCTGATGGAGAACATTTACCTTTTAAAGACAAAGAGTTTGATTACGTCATTTGTAACCAAGTACTAGAACACGTGGAAAATCCAGAGCTATTCATACGAGAAATATGCCGTGTAGGAAAACGTGGTTACATGGAAACACCCAGCCTTATCGGAGAATTCTTATTTCCCAAAGAAGTACATCGCTGGGTAATCTTAGATATTGATAATAAACTTATTTTATTCGCAAAAGATCTAGTTCCCGGAAATTATAAAAATAACTACGGAGAATTATTTCTGAACTATCTACCTTATCAATCATTACCTTATAAACTATTAGGATTAACAGAAGGTGAACTGATGATTAATCGTTACGAGTGGGAAGACAGCATTGATTTTATCATTAATCCACAAGACAAATACTACCTTTCCTTTTTTACCCAAAAATGGGATCGAACAATGGTTGAAAAGTTATTTCCTCCGCGTAATGTCTTTAATGAAATAAAAAAAGTATGTTCAAGTAGCTACCATTTGGTAAAAGGAAAAATAAGACAACGCTTAACTCGTGGTAAAACTTGCGTCCCATTAGAACAACATCATCTTAAAAATCAAAATTCATTACCATGAAAGTATTGATAGTCTTTGAAAATAAGAATGTTGACAACCTATTTGTTCCCATTCTTTGCCGGGGACTTCAGGCAAAAGGAATTGACGTGGAAGTATCTGTCGAGGAATTCTGGACAGATGATATATTCTATGACATCATTCATTTCCAATGGCCGGAAGAAATTACCGGATGGAATAATCAGTATACCCCAAAAATTCAATTTCTTGAAGAAAGAATCGCATTTCTAAAAAAACAAGGAAGTAAATTTATATATACCCGACATAATTCACGTCCACATTATTATAACTCCATAACATACTCGGCATATAATATTATTGAATCTTCCTGCGACATGGTTGTACACATGGGACAATTCAGTTATGATGAATTCAGACAACAATACCCGCAAAGTCATAATGTCATCATTCCTCATCATATTTATGAAAATACTTATAATGAAAATATTACCCAAAAAGAAGCGCGTGAAAAACTAAACTTGCCACTTGATAAATTCATTATACTAGCTTTTGGAAAATTCAGGCTAAAAGATGAAATAACCATGGTTATAACATCTTTTTTGAAATTCAAATGTAAAAATAAATATTTGCTAGCACCTAGATTACTACCTTTTTCTCCACATGCCAGAAGCAAGAGTTTTTTGAAGAAATTCCTTTCAAGTATATTGTACCATACAAGTAAATTCATATGTAGATTAAATCTCATACAAGCAAATAGCAACGAAATGATTATCAGTAACGAAGAACTTCCATATTACATAATCGCATCTGATTTATTAATGATTCAACGGAAGAGAATACTAAACTCAGGTAACCTGCCCCTAGCATTTCTATTTAAAAAAGTCGTTATCGGTCCAGATTATGGGAATATTCGTAACATCCTAAAAGAGAGCGGTAATCCTACCTTCAATCCTGATAACACGAATTCTATTGTCCGGGCATTAACTCAAGGATATCAAATGGCGCAAGTTCATAAAGGCGAAGATAATTACCTGTATGCAAAACAACATTTTTCATTACAACAGGTATCTGAACTTTACCGTCAAGTATATATCAATTTAATTCAACATCAATGACCTCTATAAAAAAAGATCTACTTTCGGGAGTGTTTTACACGGCAATAGCAAAATACATGGGAATTCTCGTTTCATTAGTGATTGCCGGAATCCTCGCAAGATTAATCGCCCCGGAAGAGTTCGGAATTGTTGCCGTGGTCACAGTCATTATTACTTTTTTCGGGATATTCAGTGATTTCGGGATCGGCCCGGCAATCATACAAAATAAAGAACTCCTACAAGATGATTTAACTCACATATTCTCGTTCACGATTTGGAGTGGCGTCATTTTGACGATACTATTTTTCTTGTGTTCATGGCCTATTTCATTCTTTTACGAACAATCAAACATCGTGCCAATCACGCAATTGTTGTCCATTAACCTATTCTTCGCATCAGCAAACATTGTTCCCAACGCTTTGCTATATAAATCAAAATCATTCAAGTTTATTGCCTTGAGAAGTTTTTGGGTGCAAGTTATCGGTGGAACAATCGCCATTATTGCCGCCCTTTGCGGAGCGGGACTTTATGCATTAATTATTAATCCCATTTTTTCCAGCATTCTACTCTTCATCATATCTTATCGGAAATATCCCCTGCAATTGAAAATAACCTGGGGAATGACATCCATGAAAAAAATATTCAAATTTTCAGCCTATCAATTCATGTTCAATATCATAAATTATTTTAGCCGAAATTTGGATAAAATACTTATCGGAAAATACATGGGCATGTCTTCACTCGGTTATTACGAAAAATCATACCGACTTATGATGCTTCCGTTACAGAACATTACTCACGTAATTACTCCCGTGATACATCCTATTTTTTCGGATTATCAACATGATTTAGACCATTTAGCGACTTCATATGAAAAGATCATCCGTTTGCTCGCTTTTATTGGTTTACCATTATCGGTGTTTCTTTGGTTTTCCGCCCAAGAAATCACATTAATTGTGTTTGGGGAAAAATGGTTGCCTTCTGTTTCTGCATTTCAGATATTATCGATATCCGTTGGAATACAGATCATAATGTCCACATCCGGTTCCATTTTTCAAGCATCAAATGATACTCGAAGCCTGTTCCTTTGCGGATTATTCTCCTCGATTATCAACGTGACAGGAATATGTACCGGCCTGTTCTTTTTTCAGACCCTAGATGCCATTTCTTGGTGCATTACAATCACATTTTCAATCAGTTTCTTACAATGTTATGTCCAAATGTACCATGTCACTTTCAGACGCTCCATGCTCCATTTTTGGAAGCAGATACTATCCCCACTCCTACTTAGTGCCATTGTATTTATCGTATTATATTCAATAACTCCCACAATAAAGGCCATGCCACAGCTAATTAGCTTATTTATAAAAGGAATTAGCTTTGTCATTATTGGAATTATATATATTCTCGTAACAAAAGAATACAACTTAATCAAGTTATTAAAATTCAGAAAATGAAAGCGCTATTCCTTATTTTTCACGGTTTTCAAGAAGCAAACGGGATTAGTAAAAAAATCCGATACCAAGTTCATGCTCTCGAAGCAAACGGAATGGAAACCCATCTCTGCTATTTATCAGATGAATACAGAATTAAACGTCGTATGATTGATCAAGACGTTCTAGTTAATTATGGAACCGGACTTAAAGGGAAATTATACAAACGCCTCGAATTCAATTCAATTGCTCGCTATGCAATAAAGAATCATATTAATCTCGTATATATCCGTACAGATCACAATGCCAATCCTTTCACAATCAACCTCGTGAAGAAAATAAAAAAAGCAGGGATACACATCGTAATGGAGATTCCGACTTATCCATACGATCAAGAATATACCTCATTTTTTATGAAAGTACAATTATTTATTGACAAGTGTTTTAGGCAACAATTTGCAAAATATTTAGACAAAATTATCACATTTTCAAATTACACAAGCATATTCGGGATTTCAACATTACAACTTTCAAATGGAATCGATTTTGACGAGATTCCAGTAAAACAAAAAGTAAATGATACAACACAACAAATTCATCTCATCGGAGTTGCCGAAATTCATTATTGGCATGGATATGATCGTCTATTACAAGGATTAGCAGAATATTACGCAACTAATCCTCATTATAACGTCTATTTTCACATTGTTGGAGAATTTACCGCACAACGAGAACGAGAAGAATGCATTCCAATTATCAAGAACAATCATCTCGAACCTTTTGTTATTCTTCACGGGCAACTGCACGGTGCAAGTCTCGATATACTTTTTGAACGATGTGATCTCGGAGTTGGTAGCTTAGGACGCCATCGAAGCGGAATTACTAATATCAAAACGCTTAAAAACAGAGAATATGCTGCCAGAGGAATCCCATTTATCTATTCAGAGATAGACGAAGATTTTGAAACAATGCCTTATATCATGAAAATTCCGGCAAATGAAAGTTCTGTGGATATTCAACAAGTGATCAATTTTCACAACAAAATAGACTTGACTCCGACTAAAATAAGAGAATCTATAAAACAACTCTCGTGGAAAGAACAAATGAAAAAAGTCATAACATCAATTAAAATTTAGAACATATGATTCCCAAAATTATCCATTTATGCTGGTTGAGTAACAATGACTATCCTCCAAAAATCAAAAGATGTCTCAAATCATGGCAAAAATACCTTCCAGAATATAAAATCATGTTATGGGACACCAAACGCTTCAATCTTGACGAAAGTATTTGGGTTAAACAAGCTTTTACAAAAAAGAAATATGCTTTTGCTGCAGATTACATTCGATTTTACGCTTTGTACAATTATGGGGGAATTTATTTAGATTCTGATGTAGAAGTATTGAAGAGTTTCAATGACTTACTACAATTACCCTATTTTATGGGGGCAGAAAAGGCTGGCACCATAGAAGCGGCCATATTAGGAGCAGAAAAAGGAACGGAATGGATAAAGATCTGTTTAGATTATTACACGGATAAAACATTTATAAAACAAGATTCTTCTTTAGATATTCGAAAACTCCCAGAAATTATGGTAGAAGAATTAGAAAAATTCAAGCCCATTCACTATCTTGATGTTGAGGAGATGAAAAACATAAAAAATATGGATTTCCAAAAAGAAATTCTAGTAATGCCTAATGAATACTTTTCACCTAAAATTTTTGATTCAAGGGAAGTCTTGATTACACCTCGTACTTACGCAATTCATCACTATCAGAATTCATGGTTTTCGCACAAAGCCAAAATATACTATAGAACCCGTACGATATTAATTCGCATATTAGGCTACAATTTTATTCAAAAAACCGAACGCATATTAATGCCCTCTAGATTCAAATAAAATAGTCTCATAAAAAAATAATTCACAGATCATGACTTGGTACAAAAAATATCTTTCAGTATACGAGCAACCATTACAGAAAGCACCTCAAGAAGTTATTCACGAAATAAAAACAAAGATAGAAAAATTACAAAGTGATACTCCTCTGGTATCAGTTGTCATTATCGCATACAATGAAGAAAAACATCTACTTGCAAATCTTTGGTCGCTAAGTGATAGTGTATGTCAATACCCGATGGAAATTATTGGAGTGGATAATGACTCTTCCGATAATACAGCTGAAATTTTCAAAATGACCGGGATCCCCTATTACACGGAATATGAACATAGTTGCGGATATGCTCGCCGTTGTGGCTTAAATCATGCCCGAGGGAAATATTATATTTGTATTGATTCTGACACCATGTACCCTAAAAAGTACATTGAAACTCTCGTCAAAACACTAGAAAAGCCCAATACTGTTGCCGTGTCCTCTCTTTGGGGTTATATTCCAGACAAACAACATCCTTGGCTAGCAGTAAAAATCTACGAATTTTTACGGGATCTCCATTTATTCTTACAATCTTTCAAACGTCCGGAACTCAGCGTGAGAGGACTTGTATTTGCTTACCCAATCGAATACGGTCGTCAAGTTGGTTATCGAGTAGAAATCAAACGCGGCGAAGATGGATCCATGGCATTCGCATTGAAGAAATATGGCAAAATCCGCTTTATCCGCTCTCGTAAAGCCCGTGCTGTCACGGGTTATGGTACTGTAGGCGTAGACGGTTCATTTTTTAATAGCTTTAAAGTAAGAGCCTTGAAAGCATTAAAAAATACAGGAAGCCTGTTTACTAAACAAGAAGAGTACAAAGACGAGGAATCTAATTTAATAGATAAACCTCAACATTAAATACAGCCATTTAATTATATAAATGATTAGATTAAAAAAATAAAACGACCTAAACCTTAGATTAGTATAGTATCAAAAATCAACAAGAATTTTTAATACCATAAAAACAACTAGATTACACCGATATTGCTAACTTTGCATACAACTTATAACCCTATTTATTTAGTAAATTGTAAAAAATGGCCGCATTAAGGTTTTTCTTTTACCTATTAATGAAACCTGCAACCTTAGGAATGGCATTCTTTGGTATAGCTGGCATATTTGCACCGTCCACCAACCCAAATAGTTGGTGGATACCAGCATTATCCGGATTATTCATGCCTGCAATCATTTTTGCAAATTTATACCTTCTTATCTTTTGGACGATTTATAAAAAATGGTGGATAATACTTCCATTCGTTACGATCATTTGCAATTACAATTATTTCACCGGAATGTTTCAATCTCCTTGGAAAAAAGATATTTTTTATACGAAAGAAAACGAAATAACAATTGCCAGTTACAATGTAGAAGGATTTTTTTGGATTGTACGTAACATTCAATATGATATAAAAAAGATTGTCGAGGAAAATAATATTGATATTCTGTGTATCCAAGAGCATTGTGAAGATTCCCAACAAGACTCCATCGTTGTAAAAGAAAGATTCGGTTTACCGCATCGTTGTGTATTTTTTAACAGGCAAACAGCATGGGCAAATTTTGGAATAAGTATCTACAGTCGTTATCCCATAATAAGACACAGTGATATCAATTTCAATTCTGAAAAAAACAACAGTATGTGGGCAGACATCTTGGTTAGAGAAGACACTATCCGTGTATTCAATAACCACTTACAAACAACAGATGTCAGTATTAATGGTAAAAAATATGAAGAATATAAAAGCGTTAAAGACTGGAAAGGTCAAGCCCGTACACTTGTGAACATCGTGGAACAACTAAAAGACAACTTTGTCATTCGTGCCAATCAAGCTATACAAGTTCGAAACATCATTGACACAACTCGTTACCCCGTCATTGTATGCGGAGATTTTAACGACACGCCCGTGTCCTTTGCCTATAACCATATTGCAGGAAATAACTTAACAGACGGTTTTCGAGATCGAGGGAAAGGATATGGACATTCATTCAACGGGATTAAAGGATTGTTACGAATAGATTTTATCAGTTACGACAAATCTTTCACTGGATTAGTGTACGATTCACCCCATCTTCCATGGAGTGACCACAACCCGATTATAATGAAAGTAAAATTAAAAACAACATCAAGATAAGACTTCTATGGCAGCTCTCAGATATTTCTTCTCACTCTTAATGGTCCCGATTAGTTTCGTTACGGCTGGATTTAGCCTCATCGCATACATGGCCGGGCAAACAAACCCCAATGAATCAATATTTATCACGTTCATCGGGTTAGCCACTCCTGTTGTTCTGATTATAAATTTACTAATTCTCGTTTACTGGATCATTAGAAAAAAATGGTGGGTAATCATACCCATCGTCGCCATTTTACTAAATAGCGGTTATATCACGTCAATCTTTCAAATGACACTATCATCTTCCGAATTACCAGATGGAAAACTTCCCCTACGCATAGCCAGCTATAACGTGGGAAAATTCAAATCATGGGAACATTTGGAAACCCAATACTATATTTCGGAATTTCTAAAAAATAACGAGACTAACATTATCTGTTTCCAAGAATACCGGGAAAACACCAAGATCAACGCAGACACTCTTTCCCATTTGTTAAACTGCCCCCATCATGCAATAACTTACTTACCCGGTTCCACAACCTTGGGAACGGGAATTTTTAGTAAATACCCTATTTTGCGATTCGGGAAAATACCTCTTGATTCCCAAACAAATGATGCCATGTGGGTTGATATTCAAACCGGGAAAACAACGACAAGAATAATCAGTTGTCACTTACAAACAACAAATTTCAGCAGGAAACGGAAATTACTAGATGATCCCGCACTACAAAATGCAGACATACAACAAGTAGAAGACGTCGTAACGGATATATCACAAGAATTAGCCCTAAATTTCAAGATCAGAGCCACGCAGGCTCAAATTGTAAGACAAGTTATTGACACGACACGAATTCCCACAATCGTCTGTGGAGATTTTAATGACACCCCTTCATCCTACACTTATCAACATATCAAGGGAAACTTAAAGGACAGTTTCAAAACACGAGGTAACGGATACGCCTATACCTTCCGGGGAATACACCACCTGTTACGCATTGACTTTATCCTTTATTCTAAAGAGTTTAAATGTACAGACTATTACTCACCGGAAAAAGAATGGAGCGATCACAACCCGGTTATCAGTGAATTCTATCTAAAATAACAATTATGACACAATTTCTTCAATACCTATTCTGGATTTCCATTATTATCGTATTCTACACATACATCGGGTACGGAATCCTATTATACCTCCTTGTCAAAATCAAAGAAAAACTCCACCCGGAACAGCCGTTAACACTTCCGGAGGCTCTTCCCGATGTTACGCTACTTATAGCAGCTTACAACGAAGAAAAGATCATCAAATCAAAAATGGATAACTGTGCGACTCTCGATTACCCGAAAGACAAGTTACACGTGATCTGGGTTACCGACGGTTCCACCGATTCTACAAATATGTTATTGGCCACATACCCGAACGTAACGGTTCTCTTTTCCCCCGAGCGCAGAGGAAAGACGGCAGCCCTGAACCGGGCAATGTCATTTATTAAAACATCATACACGATTTTCACGGATGCCAACACGATGCTCAACACGGAGTCGATAAAAGAAATTATGACTTGTTTCACCAATCCCCAAACGGGATGCGTGGCCGGAGAAAAACGTATCGAAAATAAGGACAAAGATAACGCTGTTTCAGGTGGAGAAGGTTTTTACTGGCGCTACGAATCAAAATTAAAAGCGTGGGATTCCAAGTTGTACTCGGCAGTAGGAGCTGCAGGGGAATTATTCGCCATCCGTACGGAATTATTCACCTCCATGCCCGAAGACACTTTACTGGATGATTTTATTCTCTCGCTACGAATTGCCATGCAAGGTTATAAAATTGCTTATTGCGACAAGGCCTACGCTATTGAATCCGGCTCCATGGATATGCACGAAGAACAAAAACGCAAAGTACGCATTGCAGCAGGGGGCTTACAATCTATCGCTCGGCTAAAAGAACTACTCAACCTATTCAAATATGGCACCCTCTCCTTTCAATATATATCACACCGGGTACTACGCTGGTCGGTTACGCCCGCTCTATTATTCCTACTATTCCCGTTGAATTTGATTCTCGTCATTGTACAGGGAGCATCCCTTTACAAGATCATACTCATCCTACAAATTATCTTTTACGTTCTAGCTTGGCTCGGGGCTATTATGGCCCAAAAACAGATAAAAATAAAGATTCTATTTATTCCTTACTACTTCATGTTCATGAATTTAAACGTGTTGAAAGCACTTTTCTATCTGAAAAAACACAAGGGTAAAGGAACTTGGGAAAAAGCGAAAAGAGGATAACAATTACAATTGAGACTTAAAATAATCTATCGTTTTCAACAACCCATCCCGCAAAGGGATCATCGGCTGCCAGCTTAACTTCATTCTAGCTAACGTTATATCCGGTCTGCGCTTTCTAGGATCATCTTCCGGGAGTGTTCCAAACACGATTCGGGACTTTGACCCTGTCAATTCCAATACCAAATTTGCCAGTTCCAACATCGTGAATTCCCCGGGATTACCAAGATTCACTGGACCGGTAAAATTATCCTCCGTGGCCATCATTCTAATCATACCATCGATTAAATCATCCACGTATTGAAAACTTCGTGTCTGGGTTCCATCACCATAAATCTCAATATCTTTTCCTTGTAAAGCATTCACGATAAAATTCGATACCACCCGCCCATCATTCTGAGCCATACGAGGTCCGTAAGTATTAAATATACGAATAATTTTCACCACAACCCCGGCCTGACGGTGATAATCCATGCACAATGTCTCCGCACATCTCTTTCCTTCATCATAACAAGAACGCAGACCGATAGGATTCACGTTTCCCCAGTATTCTTCAGTTTGCGGATGTTTCACTGGATCACCATAAACCTCACTCGTAGACCCCTGTAACAACTTTGCCTTAACCCCTTTCGCCAATTCCAACATATTTACCGCACCAAAAACAGAGGTATTTATAGTTTTTATCGGGTCATATTGATAGTGTACCGGAGATGCCGGACAAGCCAGATTATAAATCTCATCCACTCCCTTCATATAAGGCCAGATAATATCCCGTTCCTCCAATTCAAAATTAGGATTACCTACCAAATGCTGAATATTTTCTTTCGAACCGGTAAAAAAATTGTCTAAACAAATCACATAATTACCTGATTTTATCAATCGATCACACAAATGCGATCCCAAAAAACCTGCTCCGCCAGTCACTAATACACACTTCATAATTCACCTCTATTATTTATACAAACATATAAAAAAATATTCGGAAATCACACTAATTAGTGTGATTTCCGAATATTTATATTTACAGAGACAATTAGAACGAATATCAGTACATCTGATTCAATTGCTCTTTAATCTTATCACTCGTGATATAATCATCGAAATCCATTCGCTTGTCTATCATCCCGTTAGGTGTCAATTCTATGATCCGGTTACAAACGGTTTGGATGATCTCATGGTCATGAGAATTCATTAAAACAATTCCTTTAAACGCCACCAATGTATTATTAAAAGCCTGAATGGATTCCAAATCCAAGTGATTGGCCGGAGAATCCAATAACAAGACATTCGCATTTGTCAACATCATCTTGGCTATCATACAACGCATCTTCTCACCCCCGGATAAAACTTTCACCCGCTTGTAAATATCCTCCCCGGAAAATAACATTTTCCCGAGGAATCCTCTTAAAAACGTTTCACTTGTATCTGCAGAGTACTGTCCCAACCACTCTACCAAAGTCATATCCGTCTGAAAATAAGCTGAATTATCCAACGGAAGGTAGGCATTCGTGATCGTTACTCCCCACGTAAAACTACCCGTATCCGGTTTTTCATTCCCTGTAAGGATCTCCAACAAGGCAGTCATCGCTCTCGGATCACGTGACAGGAAGGCAATTTTATCCCCTTTCTCCACGGTAAACTCTACATCACGGAATAAGGTCTGTCCTTCGATAGATTTACTCAAATTACGAACATCCAAAATCCGGTCACCCACTTCCCGTTCCGGGGTAAAGATAATCCCGGGGTATTTCCGGGTAGAAGGTAAAATCTCCTCTACATTCAATTTCTCCAACATTTTCTTACGGCTCGTGGTTTGCTTTGACTTTGCCACGTTAGCACTAAAGCGGGAAATAAACTCCTGTAACTCTTTCTTCTTCTCCTCCGCCTTTTTATTCTTAGCCTGAGCCTGACGCAAAGCTAACTGGCTCGACTCATACCAGAAACTATAGTTACCGGCAAATAACTGAATCTTACCAAAATCAATATCTACCGAATGTGTACACACGGAATCCAGAAAATGCCGATCATGCGATACCACTAAGACCGTGTTCTCGTAATTGGCCAGATAATTTTCCAACCACATAACCGTCTCCAAATCCAAATCATTCGTGGGCTCGTCCAATAGCAAGTTATCCGGCTTCCCGAACAAGGCCTGAGCCAACAAAACCCGTACTTTCTGCTTACCACTTATATCTTTCATCAAGGAATAATGCAAATCTTCCTTGATACCTAATCCACTCAACAAGTTCGCCGCATCACTCTCCGCATTCCATCCGTCCATCCCGGCAAACTGCTCTTCCAGTTCGGCAGCCCGAATCCCATCCTCATCCGAGAAATCCTCCTTCATGTAGATCGCATTCTTCTCCTGCATCACTTTCCACAAAGAGGAGTGTCCCTGTAACACGGTATCCAAAACCGTACACTCGTCATAAGCAAAGTGGTCCTGTTTCAATACCGACAACCGTTCTCCCGGTCCGAACATCACGGTTCCTCGCGTTGGCTCCAAATCGCCACTCAATATTCTCAAGAACGTAGATTTCCCGGCACCATTAGCACCTATTACGCCATAACAATTCCCCGGTGTAAACTTCAAATTCACATCCCGGAACAAAGTTCTCTTCCCAAACTGAATCTCTAAATCCGAAACTGTAATCATTATTTATCTTTTTCTAAAAACGCCCGCAAAGATACACGTTAAAAAGTTGCCATGCAACTTTTTAATGCTTCTCTCCAATCCCGGATCTCCAAATTGAAAGTCTCCTTAATTTTTGTCTTATCCAAAATCGAATAAGCAGGTCTTTTTACTTTAGAAGGATATTCCTCTGTTGTCACTGGGTTCACTTTACAATTTGCCCCTGTAAGAGCCACGATTTCTTTGGCAAAATCATACCACGTACAAGCTCCTTCGTTCGTAAAGTGATACACACCCTCCAATTCCGGGAGATCATCCCGTTCCATAATGCTAATAATAGCCTCGGCCAGATCCCCCGCATAAGTCGGCGTTCCCCACTGATCGCTCACCACGTTCAACTCGTCCCGCTCAGAAGCCAAACGGGATATTGTTTTCACGAAATTATGTCCATACCCGGAATACAGCCAAGCCGTACGGATAATAATATACAGACATCCCGATTTTTTGATTGCCTGTTCTCCTTCCAATTTTGTTCTTCCATACACGCTCTGCGGATTTGTAGCATCTTTTTCCGTGTAAGGATGATCCGATGTCCCGTCAAACACGTAATCTGTCGAGATATGAACCAGCAGACAATCCAATTTCACGGCAGCATTGGCCAAGTTAGCCACGGCATCACGATTCAATTTTATCGCTTTTTCCTCATCGTCTTCCGCTTGGTCGACAGCCGTGTATGCGGCACAATTAATGATCGTGTCAATATCATGTGTCTCAATAAAGGCACATATCGCCTTAAAATTCGTTATATCCAATTCTTCAACATCCGTGTAAAACACGTCATCCAGCAAAGAAAAGCTACGATTTCTCAGCTCTGTACCTAATTGTCCATTCGCACCCGTGATCAATATATTAGCCATATATAATTTTAGATTTATGATTTTAAATTTATGATTTCTCTCCTCAAACCCCACACACTTTAGACTCCTTATGAACTTACGGATTCTTTATCATATTTTTCGAATTCAGAATTTCGACTGACAAACTCAGGTACAATATCCTTCATCATCTTCACCATATCCGGGATATTTACCCTAGCAGCCAATTCATTCAATTTATTCAATTCATTTACGACATCAAAATAATTATATTCCCGGACTTTCGCTACCCGAATTTTGTTATGAGCGGTCGGCAAGGTGTTCTCCTTGTTACTTAACAACTCTTCGTACAGCTTCTCTCCCGGTCTTAACCCCGTGTAGATAATGGAAATCTCCTTATCCGGATCAAATCCCGATAATTCAATCATCCGTCTTGCCATATCGGCAATCTTCACGGGACGTCCCATCTCGAAAATATAAATCTCACCTCCCATACCCATCGTTCCGGCTTCCATCACCAAACGACAAGCTTCCGGGATCGTCATGAAATAACGAATAATATCCGGATGAGTCACCGTAACAGGTCCCCCGTTGCGAATCTGTTCCCGGAATCTCGGAATTACCGAACCGTTAGATCCTAACACGTTCCCAAAACGAGTAGTGATAAAACGGGTGGTTCCTACTTGCAAACCATCCCGAATGGCCACACTTAAACTTTGTACGTATATCTCGGCCAAGCGCTTGGAGGCCCCCATGATATTCGTCGGGTTAACCGCCTTATCCGTGGAAACCATAACAAAACGCTCCACCCCATATTTCACGGCATGATCCGCAACATTCATCGTCCCAAACACGTTCACCCGCACGGCTTCACAAGGATTCGATTCCATCAAGGGCACGTGCTTGTAAGCTGCCGCATGGAATACCACTTGAGGATGATAATTACGGAACACAAAATCCATTCGATCAAGAGATCTCACGTCCCCAATCACAGGCACAAAAGGAGTCTTCGGAAACTTATCCGTAAATTCCAACTGGATATTATGCATTGGAGTTTCAGCCGAATCCAGAAATATCAATTGCTTGATATTGAAACGTGTCAATTGACGACATAACTCACTCCCGATAGAACCTGCAGCACCTGTTACCATGACAACTTTCCCTTCCAATCCTTCCGCAATCTCCTTCATGCTAATCTTTATCTCGTCACGCCCAAGCAATTCTTCCAAACGGATTTCCTTCATTTGCGGGCGCGGCAACTGCCCATCACTCATCTCCTCCACGGAAGGCAATACCAACATTTCCAACTCCAATTTCTGACAATAACGCACTAATCGTTTTTGTTCCTCCTGAGCGGTCCGATAATTCGGGAACACGATTCCATCAACCCGTAAACGCTTTACCAACCGGTTAAATCCTTCTTCTCCCGTGATAAAATATACCGATTCACCGGATAACCGGTAATGCTTATATCTTTTTCCGATAGTCAAATACCCCGTTACCTTGTAAGATGGCAGAAAACTGTTAGAAACTGCCGTACTGAGGGAGGCAGAACAATCATCCATCCCGAAGATCAACACCCGCTTTTGTTCTCCATGCAAACGAATTTTCAAAAAATCATACAGGCTCACTAACACTACTCGCACGGAAACCAACACTACGGTAGTTGTCATCATGTCCAACAAAGCCCCTAAAATCAATCTCTCATTAGATACCTGCGGGTAGAATACATGAATCAAAGGGTAAAGAATAATCACTTTCAAAGCCATCGCTATCCCCAAACGCCAAGTTTCCCGTAATGTGGTGAAACGCATCACGACACGATGAGCATGTAATATGGCAAACGCCAAAGCACTAATGACCGCCGCCAATAATGCCAAATATGCAACCCACGACCAAACAACAAGTTCTTCCCTGACAAACCGGATAAGCCAGTAAGCAAAAACCGTTACCAAAGTTGAAAGCACAACGTCAATTCCCATCACGATCCAGCGACTCAGGTATCTCGTGTGTACAATCTTGGTAGCTAATCCATTTGGTCCCAATAAATAATTTTTCATTTAATTCCTTTTTACAACAATATCGCATCCCGCAACCTCGGATGCTTTTTATCCTTCTCCGACAATATAATATCCTTTAACGGCAATCTCCAATCTATTCCTAAATCCGGATCGTCGTAACAAATCGCCCCTTCATAATCCGGAGCGTAATACTCGTCACACTTGTACTGAAATATCGCTTCCTCACTCAAAACCGCAAATCCATGAGCAAATCCCTTCGATAAGAACAACTGCAATTTATTCTCTTCACTCAGCTCCACGGCAACATACTTCCCAAAAGTCGGTGAACCTTTACGAATATCCACGGCAACATCCAAAACTCGACCTTTCACCACTCTCACCAGTTTCGCCTGCGTATATGGAGGTAATTGATAATGCAAACCCCGTAAAACACCATATTTAGATTTAGATTCATTATCCTGCACAAACACCGTTCTACTTACCTTCTCTTCAAAATGTTTTAAAGAAAAACTTTCGAAGAAATATCCCCGATCATCACCGAACACCTGCGGTTCAAGTATAAAAACACCTTCTATTTCAGTCTCAATAACCTTCATTATAATTGAAAATTGAAAATTGAAGTATGAAATTGTACCTAGTGGTACAATTTCATACTTCAATTTACAGATTATACATTGATTCGTAATACTTCATGTATTCCCCACTCGTCACGTTATCCAACCAATCCTGATTTTCCAAATACCATTTTACCGTTTTTTCAATCCCCTCCTCGAACTGCAAGGAAGGCTCCCAACCCAACTCTTCATGTAATTTAGTGGAATCAATAGCGTAACGCAAATCGTGCCCGGCCCGGTCTGTTACATACGTGATCAGCTTCTCGGAAGTTCCTTCCGGACGGCCTAATAAACGATCAGTAACCTTGATCATGACCTTAATCAGATCAATATTTTTCCATTCGTTAAACCCGCCTATATTGTAGGTGTCCCCCACTTTACCTTTATGGAATATCAAATCAATTGCCCGTGCATGATCCTCCACGAACAACCAATCCCTCACATTCTCTCCCGTTCCATACACCGGAAGTGGTTTATTATGACGAATATTGTTTATAAACAACGGGATTAATTTCTCCGGGAACTGGTAAGTTCCGTAATTATTAGAACAATTAGAAATTTTCACGGGTAAACCGTAAGTATCATGATAAGCTCTCACGAAATGATCGGAAGAGGCTTTCGACGCCGAATAGGGAGAATGAGGATCATATTTTGTGGTCTCCAAAAAGAAACCTCCATCTGGTTGCAAAGAACCATACACTTCATCCGTTGAAACATGATAAAACAATTTTCCGTCAAAATTACCCTCCCAAGCCAATTTAGCAGCTTGCAACAAACTTAACGTTCCCATTACGTTTGTCTGGGCAAAAGAAAACGGATCTTTAATAGATCGATCCACGTGACTTTCTGCTGCCAAATGGATTACCCCATCAATTTCATATTCAGCAAAAATCTCACACATTTTCTCGAAGTCACAAATATCCGCTTTCACGAACTTGTAATTCGACATATTCTCAATATCCTTCAAATTCGCTAGGTTACCCGCATAAGTCAACTTATCTAAATTGACAATACGATATTCCGGATACTTGTTTACCATTAGCCGAACCAGATGCGAACCGATAAACCCGGCTCCGCCAGTGATTAATAAATTTTTCATTCTTCAAAATTTAGTTTCAAGTTTACAGGTTACAAATTGCAGGTTGTAAAATCCAAGCAGGTAATTAATTTATGGTACCCTTAGAATAAAACCATACAATCGGACAATAACCCATTTACCTTTATTTTGTATATATATTTCAAGCCCTTAGCCAAATACAGCAGACTCATATTCCTCTGCTATTATTCATCACAGAAACCGCCACCAATCTAATCTGATCATTAAACCCATAATCCTTTACGTCAGCAGTATACAAGTAAACCTGATTTACTAACAATCGGGCATTCTGCCAAATCTTAAAATCCTCCAAACACCTGACCGTTCCCATAACCTAGAAATAACTTGTAATCTGCCAACCTGCAACTTATTGAAATTACTGCAGTAATTTCAATAAATACTGCCCATACTGGTTTTTAATCATCGGTTGCGCTACTGCCCTCAACCGATCCGCATCAATCCATCCCTTCATATAGGCAATCTCCTCAAGACAAGCGATCTTTAATCCTTGACGTTTTTCGATAACTTCCACAAAATTAGAGGCCTCAGCCAATGAATCATGAGTCCCCGTATCCAACCAAGCAAATCCACGTCCCAACAACTGAACTTTTAAGTCACCCGCTTCTAAAAAGGTCTGATTCACAGAAGTAATTTCCAACTCCCCGCGAGCAGACGGTTTTATCTCTTTAGCAACACGCACCACTTCGTTCGGATAAAAATACAACCCGACCACGGCATAATTCGATTTCGGACTCTTCGGTTTTTCTTCAATACTCAGCACATTCCCGTCTTGATCGAATTCGGCCACCCCGTAACGCTCCGGATCATTTACCCAATAACCGAAAACAGTTGCTTTATCCTCTCCTTCTGCGGCTCTCACGGCATCTAACAACATTCCTGTAAAATGTTGTCCATAAAAAATATTATCCCCCAACACCAAGCAAACCGAATCATTTCCGATAAACTCTTCCCCGATAATAAATGCCTGTGCTAACCCATCCGGGCTAGGTTGTTCTGCATACGTGAAATGAACCCCGTAATCGGAGCCATCACCGAGTAAACGCTCGAAACCCGGCAAATCTTGCGGGGTTGAAATAATTAAAATATCCTTGATTCCCGCCAGCATCAATACTGAAATGGGATAATATACCATCGGCTTATCATATATCGGCAATAACTGCTTTGATACGCCTTTCGTAATTGGATATAACCTGGTCCCGGATCCACCGGCTAATACAATTCCTTTCATATCATTAAATTCTGACGCGAAGTTATCATTTTATTTATAGGCTCCAGTATTTCATCAAGTGAATTTTCCCCCTGTAAATTCCTTTTATATCTCCTAATACAGCGTGTTCGTATGTCAATCCCCGGAAATACCCCTCATCCAGATCCATGTACTCCTTATGCGCTACTGCCACGATAACTGCATCATAATTTGCCCGTGGTTTCTCAATCAACTTAAAACCGTATTCGTGCATCACTTCTTCGGAATCCGCATTCGGGTCCGTGACATCCACATCCACGCCAAAATCTTTCAATTCGTTCACTATATCCACGACTTTCGAATTCCGAATATCCGATACATCCTCTTTAAACGTAACCCCCATAACCAACACTCGAGCACCCAGAATATTCTTTCCCATCCCGATCATCTTCTTCACAATCTTCTTGGCTATATATCCTCCCATCGAGTCATTTACAAACCGCCCGGCATTAATCATTTGCGGATGATACTTCAACTCTTTTGCCTTATGTACCAAGTAATATGGATCTACCCCGATGCAATGTCCTCCCACTAAACCGGGATAAAACTTCAAAAAATTCCATTTCGTCCCCGCAGCCTCCAGTACGTCATACGTGTTGATACCAATACGGCTGAAAATAATGGATAACTCGTTCATCAGAGCTATATTCACATCCCGTTGTGTATTTTCAATAATCTTCCCAGCCTCGGCCACCTTAATATTCGGAGCCCGATGTACTCCCGGTTTCACTACTAACTCGTAAACCTTAGCCACCGTTTCCAAGGTCTCTGCATCACATCCTGAAACAATCTTTACCGTGTTAGCCAACGTATGAACCTTGTCGCCCGGATTAATACGTTCCGGAGAATACCCGATCTTAAAATCAATTCCAACTTTCAGTCCGGACACCTCTTCCAACACCGGGACACAATCTTCTTCCGTACAGCCCGGATAAACCGTAGATTCATAAACCACGTAATCTCCCTTCTTTAAGGCCATTCCTACCGTGCGGGATGCCGCCAGCAGGGGTTTCAAATCCGGTTGATTAAACTTATCTATCGGGGTCGGAACCGCCACGATAAAAAACGACGCTTCCCGTAACTCATCCACGGAAGAAGTAAAATAAATATCGCTATTCTCAAATGCTTTCGGCTCCAACTCATTACACGGATCAATTTTCTCTCGCATCTTTGCCAACCGTTCCTCATTAATATCAAAACCGATCACGGAAATCTTCTTGGCAAACTCCAATGCTATCGGTAACCCGACATACCCCAACCCGATTAATGCTAACTTTGCCTTTTTATTTAGTAACTTATTATACATACACAACAATTTAAAATGTAGAGTTTAGAATTTAGAGGAGAAAGAATCTGTAACTCGTCCAAAGCGAACGCTCGTGCGACTAAAATCTAAAATCATAAATCTAAAATTAATCAAGTCTATCTTCCGGCCCCAACGGACGGTACGGTCCATCTTTCACTTCAAAAATCACGGTTCCTTTCTCCACGACTTCCAACGTGTGCCATTGCCCGGCAGGTATATGAATACCATATTCACCTTTCAACGGATTCAAGGTCACGGACTCGGTCACCCGCTTGTCATCATCATAAAAAAACACGTTAATTTCACCGCGCAACACAATATAAGTCTCTGCAGTAAAACAATGTCTATGCACAGGTAATTCAGTCCCCGGCTCCAGAGCATTCAACAAGCGTTGAGCATTTGCCTCCAACGTATCGTGAAAATTATAATTCATCCTCAAACGCGGACTCTCTGTAGCTTGCCGAGAAACCTCATCTAACAACCCATTATCAATAATCTTCATTTTCCCTTTATTTTTAGTTTTTACCCTTAGTTTTTATCTTCTAATTCTTATCTTTTAGTTTTTAACTTTTATCTTTTAGTTTTTATCACCTTCCCCAACCGAAAGGATGTTTTACCAATGGTAATTTTGCCAAGGGATGATAATCCCCTTTTAAACCAATTGGGGTTGCGTGTCGAATATCATGAACAATCCCGATACAATTACGGGCTTCTTCTATACGGAACCCTTCTCCTGCCAAAATTTTCCGATAACTCTCGGTATGTAGTTCTGTGAATCCTTGACTAAATTCAAATTCCTCCCCCTCAATACGGATAGAACGATAGGTTCTTTTCTCCCCTTGCACGGCATTTTCCGGCAAATTGTCAACATTTATACTCAAAAAATAACGTACACGAGCCTTTTCCAATCCCAAGAAACCGGCGACTCGGTCGTGAGTCATCACATGCACGATATTCTCCTTTACCGGACCAAAAATCCATGACAACATATCATAAAAATGGACACCGATATTCGTGGCGACACCCCCACTCTTCCGCTCGTCCCCTTTCCAACTCGTGTAATACCAATTTCCACGAGAAGTAATATAAGTCAAATCCACGTCATACACCTTGTCTTTCGGTCCTTCCTCGATCTTCTTTTTCAGAGCTTTTATTGACTCATGTAAACGCAGTTGCAGGATCGTGTACCCTTTATGTCCAGTCTCTTTCTCCACGTCCTCCAATGCATCTATATTCCAAGGATTCAATACCAATGGTTTCTCGCAAATCACATCAGCCCCCAAACGCAAACCATAACGGATATGAGCATCGTGCAAATAATTCGGCGTACAGATTGATACCATGTCCACCCGTTCGTCTGTCTTCTTCAATTTTGAACAATGACGATCGAACAACTCCATCTCCGTGAAAAAAGAACAATTCGGGAAATAACTATCCATGATGCCCACGCTGTCAAACTTATCATAAGCAGCTACCAACTGATTCCCCGTGTCTTTTATAGCTCGCAAATGCCTTGGAGCTATATATCCTGCCACGCCAATAATTGCAAAATTCTTCATATCCATTTTATTAATTCTTTACTCACGTCTACCTTTTGGTCAAATTAAAAATTTGAACTTCAAAAATATAACTTTAATACTTTACATCAAACGAAAGAAGGACGAAATTCGAAGTTATTTTTCCTTCGTACATTTCAATGCCTCGTACAAAACTTCTATCGGATGCAACGCCTGTTTCCCCGTACCATCCTTTATTTGTTGTCGGCAACTCGTTCCCGGGGCTGAAATACAAACATTCTCCCCAGCACCTCTCACGGCTGGAAACAACACTTGTTCCCCGATTTTCATGGACAACTCGTAATGTTTTTTCTCGTACCCGAAAGCTCCCGCCATCCCACAACATCCGGAAGGAATAACCTCCACGCTATAATTCACTGGCAAAGATAACATTTCTCGAGAAGGCTCGACGGAAGCCAACGACTTTTGGTGACAATGCCCATGCAACATAATCTTCAACGGTTGATCAGTAAATTGTTCTGCCCGTATTCTTCCGGCACGAATCTCTCGGGTAAAAAACTCGTCATACAACAAGCAATTTTTCCCTAACCTCACGGCCTCTTCCTTCAAATCATCTCCTACCAAATCCGGGTATTCATCCCGGAACGATAATATACACGAAGGCTCAATACCTATCAATGGAATATTTTCTGTAACCAAGCTTTTCAACAACAGTACATTCTTCCGGGCCACTCCTTTCGCCACCTTCAACATACCTTTCGAAATCGCTGTCCGTCCACTTTCCACGTGTTTCGGGATAATAACCTCATACCCTAACCGATCCAGCAATTCAATCATCTTTATCCCGATCTCCACGTCCATGTAATTGGTAAACTCATCAGCAAAAAGAAACACTCTTCCCACGATCTCACCCCTATTCTTTCGCCGATAACGACCAAGCCAATGTTTCAACGTGGTCTTATAAAGAGTAGGAATCGTCCGTTTCGGAGCAAAATGCAATACTCGTTTCAACATATTCCCAGTCATCCGGTTTCGAACGATGGTATTATAAAACCACGGTAAGATCGTACCCAAACGCTGAATTTCTGTCAAACGGGCAATCAAAAAAGCCCTCATCGGCACTCCGCACACATCATAATGCTGTTGCAGGAACTCTGCCTTAAAACGAGCAATATCCACGTTAGAAGGACATTCGGATTTACACGCTTTACATGAAACACAGGTATCTAACACCTCTAAAATCTCCCGCTGATCATATATCTTTTTCGTTCTCGGACGAGTCATCAACTCCCGTAACGTATTCGCCCTAGCCCGTGTCGTATGACACTCTTCCCTCGTGGCCCGAAAACTCGGACACATCGTACCTCCAAAAGCATACGATTTCCGACAATCTCCCGAACCGTTACATTGCTCAATAGCGCACAACCAGCCTTTTTCCTTCGAAAAATCAAAATAAGTGCGACACATCACATTCGAATCCCCGGCCTCATACCGAAGCGAAGTATCCATAGGCGGCGTGTTCACAATCTTCCTCGCATTAAAAACGCCCTCCGGGTCCCAACAAGCTTTAGTCTCCTGCATCAAGCCATACACCTTCTCCCCGAACAACAATGGAATAAACTCCCCTCGTAAACGTCCGTCACCATGTTCTCCACTTAAAGAACCGCGATGCTTCTTCACTAACCTAGCTGTCTCTTCCGCCACTCGCCGGAATAACACCCGGTCATTCTCATTTTTCAAATTCAACACGGGACGTAAATGCAACTCACCCGTACTGATATGCGCATGATATACACACTTCAACCCCAGTCGTTCCAGCATCTCCCCGAAATCCTTCATGTAAGCAGGTAACCGTTCCGGAGCTACGGCTGTATCCTCGATCACGGACACGGGTTTCGCATTCCCCGGCATTCCGGACAACAATCCTAGTCCCGCCTTCCGTAAACTCCACACCCGGCTAATATCACTCCCGTACACTCGCGGGAAATGATACCCATAACCGTGCATCTTCATATCCGTTTCGATCTGGTCTGCCACCTGATCCACCTTTTCCCTGCTTTCCTGTGCCAACTCGACAATCAGTATGGCAGCAGGATCACCTTGAACGAAAAAACGGTTCTTATTTTGTGCTATATTTCCTTTACTTAGTTCTAATATATTCTGGTCCATTAACTCGATAGCCACCGGGTGATGTTTCAATGCGACCAGATTTCCCTCAAACGCTTCTTCTAATGTCCTGCAATGTACACAAATTACGGCCTTTTCTTTAGGTGGTAACGGGACAAGATTCAATTTCAACTCGGTCACAAATGCCAGAGTTCCTTCCGATCCCGCTAATAACTTACACAAATTAAACTTTCCCTCATAAGCAACATCAAAGTAATCCGAGTACAACAACTGATCAATAGCATACCCAGAATTTCTTCTCCGCAAAGCTGGGTCCGGAAAATGTTGAATAATCTCCTCTCTATTATTTTCCAACATCTCCACAGAACACTTGTATATCTTTCCCTCTAACGTGTCTTCCGTCATTTTATCCCTCACCTCATCTTTCTCCATTCCCTTCAACCAAGCCTCCTCCCCGTCACTCAAAATAACTTTTGCCTCCAGAAGATGATCCCGAGTACTCCCGTACACCAAAGAATGAGAACCGCACGAATTATTTCCCACCATTCCTCCTAGGCAACAACGATTAGAAGTAGAAGTTTCTGGACCGAAGAACAAGCCCAACGACTTTACCCGCATATTCAATTCATCCAACACCACCCCCGGCTCAACCCGAACCCAATGTTCTTTTTCATTTATCTCTAGCACGTGATTCATATACCGGGACACATCAACGACCACCCCTTTCCCTACCACCTGCCCCGCTAAAGAAGTTCCCGCAGCACGGGGAATCAATGTAATCCCATTTTTCCTAGCAAACTTGATACATTCCTTCACGTCCGAAGCATCCCGAGGATATACAACAGCTATTGGCATCTCCCGATAAGCCGATGCATCTGTCGCATAAATCATTTGATGAAGAGAGTCCGTCATCACGTCTCCCTTCATATTTCGTGTTAACTGTTCAAAATCAATCATTTTCAAAGACTATCAAATATTTTATCACACACCCCGGTCCCCACGTAGCGCAAAGGTAAAAAACTTCTCATAAAAAGAGGTATGCCAATACATTTTGACACACCTCCTGTAATATGAAAACCCGATTCCCGGCTACAAGCTTATTCTTTTATAAACCGTTTCAATTTATCATTTCCCAAAACATTAGCCACAAAAGGTAATGCCAGAACCGTACCCACTCCAGCAAAGCCTCCCAAGAACGTAAACAACACGCAAATCAATCCCCTTTTAGGTTTAGAACGTTCAATCGGAACTACAACCGGTTCCACGATCGTCAAAATCGGTGTAGTTTCATTCACAGCAATCTTAGCCTGTTCCATCTGTTTTGCCAACTCGGAATACACGCTATAAGTAAGATTATACTCATTCGTTAAAGCCTCCTCCTGAGTCTTGGCCACGGCAGAAGAAAAACTCTTGTTCGCATCTCTGAAACGAGCCAAACTATCCTGCATCTTCTCGTAACGTTTTTTTGCAGCATCATATTGTTGCTCCACGAATGTCAAATTTGACTTCACCTTCTCGATTTTGAAATCCGTAATATAAGTCTGTAACAACTCTTGAGCCCGTTCTGCCAACTGAGCTACAGCCAAAGGTTCTCCCAAGGACGCAGACAACTGTACATAACCGTCTTTATCATTCACATTCAAAGAAATCATATCATTCAACATCTCTGACATTTTCTTCTCATCTTTTGAAAGAGACTGTATCGCACTCCCTTGACCCGCAGAAATCATAGTCGTATCTTCTCCCCGGATTGCATTTATGATCACTCCCGGTAAACCAATCGTGTATTTTACAATTGTTCCTCCTAAACTAAATTTTTGGTATTCATCCTTTGTATAATAATCCAACAACGTGATCGGTTGATCATACTCTTCAAACTTTAACGGGGTTGCCATCAAATCCTTCTTAAAAGGAATACTTGACACAATTTTAGGATAAATTGTCGGAGATAAAACTTCACCACCAGAAGCCCCACCTAAATTAATCCCGACCATAGAGGCCAGTCCACTCAAATTTCCACCGACTTTCTTATCCCCGGATTGAGGGACCATCGTACATCCGGCAATATATTCTTTCGGACTAAACAGGGCAACTAATACCCCTAGTACCATAAACACGACTGTAATCTTCAGTATCAGTTTCCGGTTTTTCCATAGCTTTTGGACCACCTCAACCAAATCAATTTCTTCCTCCTGTGGCATCTGATTTGCCTGCTTTACTTCCTGTTCCATACTATTTCGTGTTGTTAAGAATTGCAGTAACCATTGCCGCTATCGAGGTCGTTGATGATGCCAGACTCAAAATTTCCGGCAACCCCATCCGATTCTTGTTCACGGATTTCAACGGAACAATAATCTCGCTTCCCGGCTCTATCTTTGTACGATTTCCCTTACAAACAGCTAGTGTTCCGTTCGGGTACAACACGTAAGCCTTTCGTTTTTTCGCATCAACACTGTATCCTCCCGCATTTTCTATATAATCCTTATACTTCATTTTCTTGAAATATGTCACAGCATTAGGATACATCACAGCCCCCCTAATCTTAACAGTATTCACATAATTAGAAACTTGTAACACATCTCCTTCCCGAAGGATCAAATCAGATTCCCCTCCTGGATTCTCTAACGCATCTTTCAGGTCAATACCGACATAATATACCTGTTCAAACGACATACTATCAATAACAACTGAATCACGTCTTGAATATTTAGCCAACTGCATTGCAGACTTCACTCTTTCCAACTCATCTGCATTCATACGACGCAACAAGCGGGCACCTTTCACGTAAGCTTTAGAAGTCACACCACCAGCCCGCTTTACCAGATCCGAAAGACGATCATTTGATGAACGTTTGGCATACACTCCCGGGTAAAGTACCTCTCCCCTCACCACAACATTCTGTTGTTCTCTGTATCCCGGAGAACGACGCACCTTTATCTCATCAAAAGGCTCAAGGATAAATCCAGGATCTCCCTCTACCACCAAGCCATCCTTCAAAGCAAATGTGAACAATTCAGCCTCTACCGGCGCTTCCTCCGTACTATTAGGAGCCTTAATTCTCCGAGAAACATCCACCCGAACCATCGAAGCCGATTCCAACAACCCTCCAGCCTGAAGAACGGCATCTTCCAACGTCATGTTATCCACAAAAGGATATTTCCGAGGATTCTTTACCTCTCCTAGAATATCAATCACGTAATCTCCCCGCAATTCAGTTGCAGAAGGCACATACAAGCGGTCATTCTTTTTCAATGGGATATCGTCAATCTCACCTCTTAACAATTTTCCCAAATCAACCGCAAGCATTTCTTGACTTAAATCCTCTTTCTCTCGATATAAAATCGTTCTATTTAAAAAGGCATCTTCCCGAGGCCCTTCCACTACATTTATCAAATCCTTCACCGTCTTGATGGAATTATTTATCGCATAATTTCCCGGCCGATATACCGCCCCAGCCACGGATACCCGATTTTCGTACCGACTTATGATCGGATCAATCATAACAGAATCACCATCAGCCAACGTAAAGTCAACAAAATCCTCGTTATTTACTGTATATATTTGAAACTCGGAGTCTCCCTTACGGCTCACATTTACATTCTTTTTGTAAGCATCACTAGTAAATCCCCCAGCATACTCCAATAATTTACTCAGACTCTCCTCTCCCTTCATCTCGTAACGCATCGGACGTTTCACTTTACCAGCCACGGTGACAATTTTCTCGTAAGTACCCACGTTAATCAAATCACCATCCTGTAAAGTAATATCAAAACTATTATTACCATTCATGATATAATCATAAACATCCACGTGCTTAAAGGCTTTTCCATTCCGATACAACACGACATCACGCAAAGTTCCCACGTTATTCACACCTCCTGCCGCATACAATGCGTGAAACACCGTTGCCAAAGAAGGTAACATATAGGTCCCGGGCATGACAATCTCCCCCATCACGTTCACCTGGATACTTCGAATTTGTCCCAATGACACTTTCAAAAATGTTGATGGATTTTCCGACGCTAAATCTGAATATATACGACTAAACATCGTTTTCAAATAAGAAGATGCCTCTTGAATCCGTTTTCCATTCAAATAAATCGGTCCGATATTCGATACGTTTATACTTCCTTCTGGAGAAATCACCTGCCGAACAGTCGCTTCCGAATTTCCCCATATATCAATGATAACCTCGTCTCCTGGTCCTAACACATAATTCTCCGGTGTAGGAATATTCAAACTTGGTTCAAAAGTTAAATTTTTATTACTAAACAAATTTCGCCCGAAAATACTATTTTTATTCCCTTCTGTAACCAACACTACATCTCGATTCTCTAACGAGATAGTCTCAATACGCTCTCTATTTTCTTGAGTCAAACCTCCCTGCTTTCCAGAATTCTCTCTCTCGTAATTCTCCTTGATTCTCAATACCTGTTCTTTCGTGACGCCTTTTTGCGATAACATCAAAATAATCTCGTCTTGACTTTTCCCTTGAGCCTGTGCGGACTTCACGGCTTCAATAACTTGTGCATCGGTCATCTGCGCACAAGCAATTCCCGTGACGCCAAGCATAAGTACAACAAAAATTAAAAATCTCATATTACTTTTTTTGAATGTTTTTTATGCAACCATCCCCTAGGTTCATCTTTCTTGATTCGCAAATCAAACCTGATAAACCGACATGCCGGATCGGCCACAAAGATACAGCATTAATTGAAAATCAAAAATCGAAAATCAAATTTTATTATAGTTTTCAACCTATAATGCTTCTTCAAATCTCATATTTGCTCTCGTAACGCATAAAATTTACGTCTCAAAGGTAAATAAACAACCACCAGCACCACTATAGAAATAATAAAATAAATCAATGTATACCCTGGAGTATACACCAACACCAACAAATACCCCAAATTAACAACAGCCTGTACACCCATGTAGATCAAAGAAACAGGCAAATGAGCAAACTTTCCCTCGTTGGCTAACAACTGGTATAAATGCTTCCGGTGAGGTTGACCAATGTTCTCTTTCAACAAGATACGATGTATAATAGTCAGCACACCATCCACTCCATAAACCGCCAAAAACACTAATGCTGACACGTGACCGGTATGTATTATAAAGCCACCCAACAAAAAGAGTATAATAAAAGCCATTGATATTGCTCCCACATCCCCGGAAAAACATTTGGCATGAGAACGAAAATTATAAAAATTAAACACTAGCAATGACAGTATTACCACAGGAATAAACCCCGCCGGCGCTATCGGGAAAACAAATGCATTGATCCCCCATAACGCCAACATGGCAACCAGACTATATCCTCCGGTAATACCGTTTATACCATCCATGAAATTATATATATTGAGTATGGCCAACCCGACAAACAAAGCCACAACCACGTATCCCCACGAAACCTCATGACCCCCTAGCTGTAACAGCAACAATAACAAAGAAAAGGTCTGGAACAAAAGACGAACCTTTGCAGAAAGCGGGTGCATATCATCAATAAAACTCACCAAAGCCACCAACGTCACTCCGCATAAAAACCAAGGTGCAAAAAAATCAAAGATCAATCCATGCACAAGTACCCCTAAATAAAAAATCACCCCACCTCCTCGTAGGGTAATTGTATGATGAGAACTCCTTGCATTAGGAACATCCAAAATATTATATCTCTTGGCAATCTTAAAATAAATGTTCTCCAGCACGAAAAGAAGCAGGAGAACAAATCCATAGATCCAATTTATCATTTCTGTCGCTTAAACGATTCAACCATCTCTCGAATTCCATCCTCCAAAGTGTAACGAGGCTCGTAACCGATAGCGCTTAATGCTAACTGACGATCAATAACCACATCGCCCCAGAGTTTCTGATAAAGATCAGGACGAACCTTCTCTATCAGTTTCAAGAATATAGATGGAGAAGGTAGATTTATCGTGTGTACTCCCAATTGACGAGAAATTTCCTCGACCACGTTACGCGTAGAATAAGGAACTTTATCCGTCGGATAGAATACTCCCTCAACCTCTTTCTCTACGGCTAAATGAATAAACTCAACCAAATTTTTTACATTAATAAAATCACGACTATTCCGGGCAGAACCGAAAGGCAGCGGAATATGTTTATTTACCAAACGAATCAAACGCAACATATTACCCGGAGCCATCCCCCCCCCGTATGCCATCGGCGGACGAATAATTGCGGCCTTAAATTCCCGGTCGTTCATTGCAACTAACTCTTTATCTGCTTTAAGCTTAGAACTCCCGTAATAAGTCTGTGGTCTTTCCGGTGTTGTCTCAGAAATTCGACTGGCACTACCGAACACGGCAATCGTACTCATCTGCACGAACTGACGTACCCCTGCCTGTTTTGCTTTCTGAGCTAATAAACAAGCCATCCGATAATTCACATCATCATAAAGCTCTTGGTCTTTCAATTCCGGACGATGTACGATAGCTGCAAAATTTATTACCGCATCAAACCCTGAAAATGCTTCAACAGGCATATCTCGAAATGCTTTCACAACAATCTCTTTCTCGTACCCAGTCGGCCTGCGACTGTAACACGTGATAGAATCCGTTGATACATATTTCTTTATAAATTGCCCGGCAATAAAACTATCTCCTCCAATAATCAATATTCTTTTCATTCCTTGATCCATTTAAAACGGCATAAACCTCCAACTTGCTCACATACATGAGCATCATTATCTATCTCATATTAGCGTGTTTATAAACAGGATTCGCTCTCTCCTCTTATCTTGCTCCCCCCTTTTACGTCGTATAGACCTCAGATGTTTTATTCGTTCTCATATAATTAAATAATAGTGTTGTGTGTGTTATTTTTAATCAAGATGCAAAAATACATCAATGGTTGCGTCATAAAATGGTATTTTTTTGTTTTTAACAAACTATTAACAAATCTAACACACAAATTACCATCTCCTCCTCATGAATATGTAGCCAATTAAAGAGATCTATTCTTCTGCATACAAAATCTTCGTATATTTGCCCATTCAAAATAAAATATATGCAAGCAATTATTCTAGCAGCAGGAATGGGAAAAAGACTTGGCGAACTAACCCAAAATAACACGAAATGCATGGTTAAAGTTAACGGTGTTACTTTAATCGATCGCTTAATGACTCAACTCTCCGAATTGAGTTTAAAGAAAATCATCATCGTCATTGGGTATCAAGGGGAAAAACTACGTTCTTATTTAGGTGAGAATTATTTAAACACAAAAATAGAATACATCTACAATCCTATATACGATAAGACCAACAATATATATTCACTTGCATTAGCCAAAGAATCATTACAAGAAGATGATTCTCTTTTAATTGAATCTGATTTAATATTTGATGATTCATTGTTCAGAAAAATAATTGATAATCCATATCCTGATATTACATTGGTAGACAAATATGAATCTTGGATGGATGGTACAATGGTCACGCTGGATGAAGAAAATAATATTGAAAATTTTGTCTCCAAAAAAGCATTTAAATATTCAGATGTACATAATTATTACAAAACTGTCAATATCTACAAATTCAGCAAAGAGTTCTCAAAACACAAATATGTTCCCTTTCTAGACGCCTATTGCAAAGCTTTAGGACACAATGAATATTACGAACAAGTCCTAAAAGTCATCTCTCGTCTAGACGACACTCATTTAAAAGCATTACCATTAAACGGGGAAAAATGGTATGAAATTGACGATATCCAAGATTTAGACATTGCAGAAACAATTTTCGCATGCGATGAAGATCAACTAATAAAATATCAGTCTAGATACGGTGGATATTGGAGATTTCCATCATTACTGGACTTTTGTTATTTAGTGAATCCATATTTCCCGCCCAAAAAGATGATAGAAGAATTAAAGGCCAATTTTGACATATTATTGACCGAATATCCTTCTGGGATGAAAATAAACTCCTTACTAGCCGGAAAATACTTTGGTATAAAAAGTGATTACACATGCATCGGGAATGGAGCCGCTGAACTAATAAAAAGTCTAATGGAGAAATTAGATGGAAAAATCGGAGTTATATTCCCCACGTTTGAAGAATATCCCAACCGGAAAAAGCAAGAAGAACTTGTTACCTATATTCCAGAAAATCATAATTTTTCCTATACGGCAAAAGACATTATGAATTATTTTGCTGAAAAAGATATTCAAACACTACTATTAATAAATCCGGACAACCCTTCCGGCAATTTTATTCCAGCAGAAGAAGTGTTAGAACTCGTTGAATGGACAAAGAAAAAGAATATTCGATTCATCGTAGACGAATCTTTTGTTGATTTTTCCGAAGGTTATCCCAAGAATTCATTATTGCATAATAAAACATTAAACGACCATAGCCATTTAGTTGTCATAAAAAGCATTTCAAAATCATTTGGGGTTCCCGGACTCAGATTAGGCATACTGGCATCTAGTGATAAAGAATTAATTACATGGATGAAAAAAGATATTTCCATTTGGAATATCAACTCATTTGCAGAATTCTATATGCAAATTTTCGGCAAATACGAACAAGACTATTCAAACGCTTGTTCAAAATTTATCACCGAAAGGAAACGTTTTCTATCTGAATTACAACAAATAGATTTCTTACGAGTCATCCCATCGCAAGCTAATTACTTTTTATGCGAAATTGTAAAAAAATATACATCAAAAGAATTAACCAGATTACTATTAAAACACTACAATATATTAATCAAGGATTGTAGTACCAAATCAGCCTTTAATTCTTCCAATTATATACGTATTGCAATTCGGGACACGAATGATAACAACACATTAATAAATGCCTTAAAAAATTTCAAGTAGTGTAAATATATATAACATTATATAATTTCATTCACGCAATTGTGAGTTGAGAACAAATAATGTACTTTTGCACTAAGAAAAAATAGAGAGTATCCAATTTTACACTCTCATAATAAAAATAATTACAAGTTTACGCAACTATTTTATGAATAGAACATCCTTAGTAAGTTAGGTAACCTTTTAAAAATGTTTTATGCAAGAATTTGATGTAACGGATTTGATCCGATTATTATGGAAAAGAAAATCTTTTATTCTAAAAACTACGCTTATATGTTTATGTCTTGGCGTATTGGTAGTGTTATTGAGTCATAAACAATATACTTCCGTTTCCACTTTTATTCCCCAAAAACCACGAACAAACTCAGATCAAAGAGCATTAGATGCTTATTTACAAAAAGAAAATCCAAATATCTACGAAACAAATGAAATCCTGAACGCCAACTTGTACCCACAAGTAGTAGAGAATATTTCTTTTCGAAAAAAAATTATATACATGCCAGTTTGTGAGGGTCACAACGGAGAAAAAATCAGTTTAGTCGAATATCTAAGTTCCAATAAGTATCGTCCTTTTCATCTAGGACAATGGATCAGGAAATATACGATAGATTTGCCTGCAACGATCCGAATGGCAAACGGGGAAGATACTGTAAACGAAAATACGGGGAAGGATACTTCTTTAATTACATTATCACGGAGAGAAAAACAGGCCATTGATATGTTGCAAAAAGGAGTTACTTTATGGATCGGAGAGGATAACGCTTTATTAAACGTAACTACAGAAGACCCATTGATTACGGCTCGTCTAGCTCAGAATATACTATCGTTGCTAAAAGAAGAAGTAACAAATTACCGTTCTACAAAAATTGAAGAACAATGGGCATTTTTAAAACAGCAGCAGGAAATTGCCATACAAGAACTAGAATCCAAACGAAAGGAAATGACAAACTTACAAACTACACAACATTCCTTTCCTACTCAGAATATAGATATAACAAAAAGTTTTCTTTTAGCTGAATATCAACAGATTTTCAATAATTACCAAAATCTAAATCAAAGACTAGAAAGATTAAAATTAAAAAAACAAGATACTACTCCGGTATTTACTATGTTAGAAGAAATTTACGTACCTTATCAAGCATCAAATACTAAACAAGGTATTATTATAACCGCTTTCGTTGCACTAGGACTATTCCTCGGAATGGTATTAGTGATTACATTGCCTTATATAGCAGAAATAACTCGAAGTAAATTTCTAATGCATCATTTTCCAGTCAAAGAAGATCAAGAAAAAGATGTTAAATAAGCGACTGATAAGCAATCCGTTGATCGAGAATTTTCTCTCGTTGACTATTTTGCAAGGGATAAATTATCTCTTGCCGTTGATTACAATACCTTATCTTTACAACCATCTAGGAGTAGAACGTTACGGGTTGGTAAATTTTGCAATCTCGTTTATACAATATTTCCTAATTGTAACAGATTTCGGCTTCGGACTATCAGGAACCCGTTATATCGCCGAAAACAGAGACCACAAAGAGGCCATTGATACCTATGTCAATAGTGCAACGTTTTCTCGAATAGGAATTTGTATCATCTCTTTTGCTGTCTTATTGATTTGTTTATTCTTAATTCCTTCTTTAAGACAAGAAAAAGTGTTTTTCTTGTTATTTTTTGGGCAAGTAATCGGAAATATCATGTCCCCTTATTGGTTTTTTCAAGGAATGGAACAAATGAGATTCATCACAATGATGACAGTCATAACAAAAATTCTAAGTTTGACTCCCCTATTCTTCGTGGTAAAAGATAGTGTAGACTATTTTTACATCCCGATCTGTTATAGTGTAGGAAGTATTGGGAGCGGAATCATTTGCCTTTATTTGATGAAAAAGCGATTCGGGGTAAATTTCTTTTTCCCAAAAATAAAAAATATTGTGATCGTAACAAAAGATAGTGCCAACTATTTCCTCTCGCGAATTTCAGTTTCTATGTTTACAAATACCAACACTTTTGTTCTAGGATTAGTTTTAGGTAACACTATTGTCGGTTACTACTCTTTAGCGGATAAAGTTTACCAAGCACTGACAGGGATTTACCAACCCTTAGTAGCTGCAATATTTCCTTATATGACAAAAAATAAACGAATTACTCTTTTCAAAAAGATTTTCATTTGGTCGAATTTAGCCAACATTTGCCTAGTAGTGATCGTTGCACTAGGAATATCGGATATTATGCATTTACTATTTCGAAACGTAGATGAATCTAGTGTGAAGGTTATGCATATTTTTCTCTTCGCTTGTTTAGTTGCTTTACCCAATACTCTACTAGGATATCCTTTTTTGGCAGCATTGGGACACCCCAATTTCACAAACTATTCATTAGTTGGAGTTTCATTGATGCACATCGTAATAATAGTTTGTTTATGGACTTGCGGATGGATATCTATTTATAGTGTAGCTTGGGTCGTGGTAATAACAGAAACATCATTATTATTCATTAGAGCTTGGGGTGGATATAAATATCAACTTTACGGACAAAGTATAATAAAAAAACAATGAAATGAACTTAAGTTATAAAGAAATACGAACTTATTCTCCTATGGGGAGGTGGAATTCCAGGTCTGTAGCAGATTGGCTTTGCATGCCTCTCTCGCCCTTTTTTTCAACAAAATTCGTAAAGTGGCAATTAAGACCAAATACAATCACGTTATTCATGATTTTCTTCGGAATCGTGGGATCTCTATTTTTTGCCTTACCTAAGTGGGAATTTAAAGTTTTAGGAATCATCTGTTATTATTTATGGTATATAATGGATTGTAGTGATGGAGAGGTAGCTAGAATCACAAAACAATTCTCAACATACGGACGAGATATGGATTACTGGGCTCATCTAACCTGCCACCCGTTAATGAACTTGGCACTTTGGTATTCCTATTGGCAACTCGATAGATATCATGAGTGGTTATTAGCGTTCATTTTCATTGTATTTATTTCTATGGAATTTCAACATAGAGCGTTGTTAACATTCCAAGCTTATCATCGAAAAGAAACAGGAACTGAAAGTGTTGACAACCCTTCTGTGCTTCGATACATTTTCCGACAAATGTATCAATATCCAAATTTCATTTTATTATTTCCATTTGTCTTTTTATTAGAATATCTCACAGAATTTCCCACGTTCTATTTACTTGCAGGGTGGTGCTTATTTTTTGTTGTAGGAGTAGGACAAGCTTTATTGAGAATGATTGCATTTTGTTATAAGGGCTAAAATGAGCAAAGAAAGAAAAAACAAATTGAAGAACACACTATCGATGGTACTATGGGGAGTATTGATTTTTATCATCACTCGTCAAGTTCCTTTTGTATCATATAGTATACTCGGTAATTTAGCTTTACTAGGTATCGTTGCATTAAATATGCGTTATGATGCAACCGGATTTTATCGTACATTTCTGCCTATCCTCTGTTGGTGTTCTTTTCTAGTATTTTACGCTTTACTACAGGGTAATGAAGTAACACTCGTAGCTCGCTTTATCTTGATTATTTTTTTCTTACTTACAGCCTATTTTATCATTTTACCTTCCCGAATGGTCAAGCTATTATTCGCTCTTACATTGTTACAATGTATATTTCTAATTGGGTTGGAATTCATTCTTTTACTTTTTTTCAATTTAGAAACTTACGAACCCTTACGACATTACTTTATCAATCAAGGTTGGGGAGATGTTTATACTTTCACAGGGCATTTTTATAATATACCGGTAAAAGGAAATGCATTGTTACCTTTCGTGTATATGTTATCGTATTTTATACCCGTATTCCCTCAAAAACGAAAGTCTTTCTTTAGATGTATCTATTTATTGGCAATCGTGTTTGCTGGAAATTTTGCTTATCTAATCAGTTTGTTTGTTTTTCATTTTATGCTCTTTTTCTTACAAAACGAATCTTTCCGGCAGTTACAATTAAAGATTTTGGCATTATCTTTTTTAATTATATTGTTTTTTATCCCCGGATTAATTTTTGTTGAAAACGTTATGTCTAAAAAAGTAGATTCTATGGGTACAAGACAAGATCAAGTAGAAGTTTTATTACGGGATATCGGACAAGAAAATACAACAATCTGGTTGGGAAAAGGGTTAGGAAATACGGTTTCAGAAAAAACAAATTATCGGGATTACACGGGCAATATTTATTTTGAATTACAAACGTTTTATTTCTTTAATCAACTAGGAATTATAAATTTTATTAGTTTCATATTATTGAATTTATTTTTTGCTTACACGAAAATTCGAGATCCTAGATTACTATTCGTTTATTTATGCTATATTCTTTATGCGTTCACGAATCCTTATATTCTAGATTCGAATCAAGTGATTGTAATATTGACTTTAGTAATGGCAAATAAAATACTAGAAGATGAAAATAGGGTGTGTACTTGTAATGTATAATCCTCAACGGGAGTTATTAACAGCCTCCCTAAATGCATTGAATGAACAAGTGGATGAAATTTTTTTGGGGGATAATTCTGTGAATATGCCGGACTTTATAACGACATTACTTAACTTATATCCCAATACATATTATCATAGTTTCAACAAAAATTTGGGAATTGCCGAAGCCCAAAACCGAGGAATTATTTACTTCCAAAAGAAAGGATTTGATTTTGTGTTATTCATGGATCAAGATAGTTTAGCACCAAATAATTTAGTTTCCTCCCTTCTGGCCGATTATAATCGATTAAAAGAAATAGGAATCCCAATCGGAGGAATTGGCCCACGTCCTTTTAATCGAGGAGAAGGAAAACCGTATATAGGTGCAGTAAAAAAAGGAAAATTAATCCTACCCAAAATTACGGAAGTTGGGGAAATTATCAGTTCTGCATCATTGATTCCAATACCGCATTTCAAACAAGTTGGAGGGATGGAATCAAGTTTATTTATTGATGGAGTCGATCATGAATGGTGCTGGAGAGCTAAAAAAATTGGTGGATGGCGTTTTTTCATTTCGGAGAGCGTACAGTTAAGCCACCAAGTAGGAGAAGGAGACCGCCCATTCATTTTTAGGAAAGTTGCAATACCCACCCCTTTCCGTACATTTTATCAATTTCGAAATTATTTCCGATTGGTTCATAGAGGTTATGTACCTTTGTATTGGAAAGTGTCAAATGGATTTAAATATAGTATAAAGTTTTTTTATTATCCTTTATGCGTTCCCCCGCGTATAAGTTACATGAAGCAAATATTAAAAGGAATTTATGCAGGAATTACAGGTAAATAAGGAAAACTGTTTTTCAGTATTAATGGCTGTTTACAAAAAAGAACAACCACTTTTTTTCAAAGAAGCTTTACGTAGTGTATTTGAACAAAGTCTAATTCCGAATGAAGTCGTGTTAGTGAAAGACGGTCCTCTAACGGAAGAATTGGAACAAATAATTGTTGACTTCTCTAGTAAAAACGAACAATTAAAAGTTATCACTTTAGAAAAGAACCAAGGATTAGGAGAAGCTCTACGTATCGGTCTGAATGCTTGCTCTTTCGATCTAGTAGCACGTATGGACAGTGACGACATATGTAAACCATATCGTTTTGAAAAACAAATAGCTTTTCTAAAAGAACACAAAGAAATAACTATTGTTGGAAGTTGGATCGAAGAATTTTCTGATTGTAAAGAAGAAATAGAGGCGATAAGAGAATTACCTCAAGAAGATAAACAACTAAAAATATTTATGAAATGGAGAAACCCATTTAATCACATGACCGTCATGTTCAGGAAAAAGGATATACTTGCTGTTGGCGGTTATCAACCATTTTATCTATTAGAAGATTACTATCTTTGGAATAGATTAGCTAATGCCAATTATTATTTTGCCAATATTGGAGAATCATTATTATGGGCAAGAGGAGGCTATACGATGTTGGAAAGGCGAGGTGGATGGAAATATGTTGTATCAGAAAGTAAATTGTTGAAGTTCATGTATCGTTCAGGACGAATTAATATTGTAGAATTCGGAGCTAATTTGATGATGAAGAGTATAATCCGTTTAATAGGGAAACATTTACGTCATACAATATACACTTTCTTTTTGAGGAAAAAAGTAACCAAGACTTCGGTGTCAGTCTAAATTTATTAGATATTATTAGAGTAAGTTTCTGGTAAAGACAGAGAATTAATGTCATATTATCGTTTGCTGGGAAAATAGGGGACAATAATATTTTTTTGAAAGAATCGAGATTACACAGAATTCGTTTGGATTGATGATTTTCTCTAAATTAATTGAGAAATCTGGATTATCTTCTGTTAGAATGGCACATATATTCATTTCTCTATAATCTCCTGTTTTGTAATCATGTACGGTAATACTACCTTGGGGAAGAATCAAAGTTTTAACATTGAGCAGAGTTAGAGTAATCGTATTGAGTTCCCTTGTTATGCGATAATTTATTTTGTCTTCAGTTACGTCATAAGATTCCTCAAAATTGATTGTTGAAAATCCCATCAAACGGCAAACAAATTTGTCAACATCAACATACGGGTTTCTTTCATAATATTCGTTTTGATGCAATGTGTTGCTTTTCCAGCGAATAAGATGTGCATTGTATACACCGGTCCATATTTTATCTTTTACGAAAGTATAAGTAGAAAGGCCTCCTTTACTATCTTGCCAGTAACCTTTCATCCTTGCGTAACCGTTAATACATACATCGCCATTACAAGCTTTGCCTTCTACAGCACGATCTGTCATGCAATAATAGCTTACTGTTTTGGATTTTCTTTTTCCCTTGGAGTAATTTTTCCCGTTGCATTCGGATTTTTCGAAAGCTCTGTATAAAGGTTCAAAATGCAAAAGTAAATAATACTCAAAACAGCGACTTGAAAAGGCTATATTGATCTTTTTTCCATCGATCTCGGTAATTCTTGCCATTTCGAAAGCCTCTTTTGCCTTCGGGTGACCATCTTTATCAAAAAACACCCAAACTTCGTCGTATACCTTCAAATTGTCGATGCCTCCTTTTACCCAGTTTAAAGGTTGTTCTCCGGGGAAAAAATCCGTATTCTCTATTTCTTGCTGTTCTTGTGTCGTATTTTTAAGCAAGCGTTTTTTTCTCTTCTCTTTGCCTCGATTTAAATCTAGAACATCATCGCTTGGGGATATGGTCGGTTTAGGTTTGATCGTGGTAGCAAAATCAATTATTCCAGTTTCTTTAAAATCTTCAATCATAAGTGCTAAAAAATTGGGCTCGGTGTGAGTTCCCTCGCAAATAAGAAGCATCGAATAATGTGTTTGTTTCGTATCAGTCGATCGCATCAGAACAATTTTTGTAAGGGTTTAATGGATGGTACCGCTCCAAATTTATTTGCCATATACCATTTCGCAAAAGGGGTATCTTCTCGAACACCTGAAAAATCTGAAAGAGAATATAAATCTGACGTACCCCTTTCTGATTTCTCGGTAAACCAAATTTGGTCTCTTCGTAATTTATCTTCGTTAAGTAAATTTATATCGTGTGTAGTGAGGATTAATTGAGCATTCTTTTTATTTATTTCCTTATCTCTAAAAATATCTAGGATGAAAGAAGAAATATAGGTATGAAAACCTGTATCCATTTCATCCACAAATAATGGACTTCCACTTTCAAGTGATTGCAAGATTTTACCACCAAGTATAAATAATTGACGGGTTCCATAAGATTCATTGTCAAAAGAAAAATCGATATCTTCAACCCTTTGAGCACCACGATAACTTTCGTGTGTAAGTAAAACCTTTTGAAGACTTGTTTCCTTTACGTCTATCTTAAATGCTTTTATTCCGAGATCGGCAAAGGCTAATAATTTCATTAATTTATTTCTTCTGCTTTCATCTTCTGCTAACCAGTCTCGAAATTCATCCCATAATTGATTAATCATTCGACTATGGTAACCATTGGCAATATGAATATTAGCAAGATATTTCGCAGCGGGAGTGATTAAATCAAAAGGAATATCATAAAGAAATTTGGAAAGGATCAATTTATTGCTGAACACTGCGAATTTTTGTACCTTACTTTTAGGTATTGAAGTGAAGTATTTGGGTTCATAAACTTTTATTATTGAATCATTTTCTACCGGTACTCTTTCAAATAATATTGCAGCAACACCCTTTGGAAAATAAGTTAGTTTTTCCGATAAAAATTCCTCTCCATTATATGTCAGTTCATATAAATGTTTGATATTATTTACAATAAAGCTGATAGAAATTTCTGTCGGTTCATTTTTAGAATCTTCATCTAAAACAAACGGTTCATATAGATATATTCCTTCACCTCCTTGATTTGCCGTCATGTTGGAGATCATAGACCTTAAGGCATAAAGCATTCGGATTATATTAGTTTTCCCAGAAGCATTTGCCCCATAAATAATAGCAATTTTCAATAGTCTTTCTTCATCATTTTCTGATACCGGTGCAACAAAAACATTGTTCGCTTTTGTTTCTGTTGAAGAGGCTTCCATTGAAAAACTGCATTTATCTTTAAATGATCGATAGTTTTTAAATTGGATGTCTAAAATCATATTTTTGCATTTTATCTACAAAAAAACGGATTTAATTTGATAAAACAAAGGATTGCCTCTTGTTTTTATTTCAATGCAAAATTTACAAAGATAAAATTTACATCTATAGTCAAACTCGTAATAAAATCGAAATTCTTCATTAATCATTCTACTAAGATTTTACTACCCTTTTTCCAACGTTCAACCACCTCTCAACCGTTACTCCCCACATCCAAAATCGTTATCCCGCCGCCACGTGACGGGTGCATGACGTAAGAGAAAGCGCCCGGTAAGGCCCGAGAAGTAGTAAAACCATTGAATTAAGTAATATTACCCTAGAAACAAGCATGGCAAGTAAAATTACAGCCAAGAAAATATAGTGTAACATAAATTCAACCCAAATTAAGAAGTAATATAACCCAAATAATCCCACATATTCAGAGATCATTCGATGCTTACTCAGAGCTTAGACATCCCGTAATGTATGAGCCACGAATAATCTTCGAATGAGCTTCGAATAAGGGGGATTATTTCCCTAGGATTTCCTTAGCTTCTCAACAGGTTCTCATTATAAACCTAGTTCTACGTCAAGAGAAACATTTTCCCCCTCCGCAAAAAAGGTAAGAATCACGATGATTTAAGCATAGCTATATATCACAACCTGCCCACAACCTTGGTTCCCGGTTCAAAAAACATAATATCATTTTCCTTGGTTTACATGAATATAAATATACACTTTTCCAACGAATGAGTCATGTTAAAAATACACTTTTCTTATATTTTACAGGATAAGTAATCACACTTTTACCCTTGCCACACATTCTATCAAATATGGAATACGAACCACAACCCGTTGTCCTCCGGCCACCTCAATCAACTCACCCTGTACCCCAGCTAATTCACCTTGGAGCACTCGTATAGCAGATCCTACGGGTAATCCTTCATTCACGATTTCAAGCGTCTCTGCCCGTTCATTCAAGATTTTGAAACTCTCTAACTGCTCGTCCGAAATCACAACCGGAACCTGTTTCTCCTGTAACAACGCAATCACTCCCCAAATTGATAACACGGAAGGTAAATTCGCTTCAGAAACACGGACAAAAATACACCCCGTAATCACAGGAATTTCCAATCTTCTCTTTTGCCCATCTCTCACAAATTCAACTGCTCTCACAGGCAAATAGTTCTCAATTCCTGCTTGTTCCAAACGCTCCTTCACACGTTTTTCCGCCCGAGAAGCAGTGAAAACTGCATACCAATTCGTATTCTTCATTACTCTCTGACTTCTAAATTTTCGGCTACCTGAATTTTATTTAAAACCTCTTCCATATGATGCTCTACACCTTCCTCTTCCATCTGGAAATCAATAGATTCATAGGTTGAATTTTTCGATTTAAACTCAGGAACGATACATTTCATTTGTTTCACCACGGCAAAATTATCTTTTGTCTGCAAAGCTATATCAAGAGCCTTTATCGCATCCGTAACTTCACTATAATTATATTCACGTACTTTGGCTATCTTTATTCGCTCATGCACGGTCGGCAAAGTCGTCTCCTTCACGTTAAGCACCTCCTCGTACAATTTCTCTCCCGGTCTCAAACCGGTAAAGACGATATGAATATCTTTCCCCACTTCATAACCGGAAAGTTTAATCATCTTACGGGCCAAATCAACAATTTTGACGCTTTTGCCCATATCAAAAACGAATATTTCACCGCCATTTCCCAACGCTCCCGCCTGCAAAACGAGTTGACACGCCTCGGGTATAGTCATAAAAAAACGAGTTATTTCCGGGTGAGTGACCGTTATCGGACCACCCGCCTCAATCTGTTTCTTGAAACGAGGGATCACCGAACCATTCGATCCCAAAACATTCCCAAAACGAGTAGTAATAAAACGAGTATTCGCAATGCGATTCAATGATTGTGTATAAATTTCCGCAATACGCTTACTTGCACCCATAACATTCGTCGGGTTCACCGCCTTATCGGTGGAGACCATCACGAAACGCTGACAATCATACTTCACAGCACAATCGGCAACATTTTTCGTTCCGAAAATATTAGTTTTCACTCCTTCAATCGGGTGTTTTTCCATCATAGGGACGTGCTTATAAGCAGCCGCATGATACACGATATTGGGATGATATGTTTTAAAGATTCCTTCCACCCGGCTCGCATCACGTACATCCCCGATCTCGACTTTATAATCCGTGAAACCACACTCTTCTTTCAATTCCAGCTCAATATCATAAAGTGGAGATTCGGCCTGATCAAACAAAACAATCAAAGAAGGATTAAAATGCGTCAACTGCCGCACAATTTCACTCCCGATAGAACCAGCCGCTCCGGTCACCAAAACCACTTTATTCAATAATTGTTTTCGAAGATTGGTCTCCTCCATGTGAATCACGTCCCTCTCCAACAAATCTTCGATCTTGATATTCCGGATATGCCGCATACTCAACTCCCCGTTAATCCAACTTTCAAAACGAGGCACTTCGAGTACGTTCACATCAGCGGCCAAGCAGATCTCGACAATTTCCCGTTTTTTATCAGGAGAAATCATCTTTTTGGCGATAACCACCTTGTCCACCCGGTTACGTTTCAATAAACCGGGTAAAGATGACATTTTGTAAATCTTAACTCCCTCTATAATCTTTCCCGCTTTCCGATCATTCACATCAACAAAAGCAAGAATATTATACGTGGCATCCTCCACGTTATCCATAGCATGTTTTGCCATGATACCGTATTCATCGCTACCACATATAATTACGTTCTTTTTAGTACGTTCGGCACCAATATACTGCGCAAACACTTTCTTCACGATCACCCGGCTCATAACCATTAAACTGGTTAGAAGAACATACTCCGTGAGTAAAACGGAAACCGGTATAAAAAGATAATCATACAACAAGAAAAACACGCCACTCCCCAAAAGAAGGGCAATCTCCCCTGCCGTCAACACGTAATAGATGCGCAAAGCATCCTCCGTTCCAGTGAAACGTACTATTCCGGAATAAGTATGTCCCAACAAGAAACTAATTACCCGGATACCCACAATTACAAGAGCCCCGGTCAAAACAAAATCCAATCTCATCCGATCAATCTGAAAATTGACCCAAATCAGATAGGCAACGCTAACTGCCATAATAGCAAGAGCCACATCAATCAAAAATACAATCCATCGAGGAGTGTACGAGAATGAACGCAATGTCCTCATTCTATTCAGACCATTTGTGATAAGTGCAACCATAATTTTTTAATATAAAAATAAAACCTTCACGGGATAAACCTCCTAAAAGGTGGACACCTGCAAAGGTAATAGTAATAATATTAAAAAAAAAATTTTTAGTAGGCTTTCAAAATATTAACCTCATCTTCAGTTAGGAAACGCCAGTGACCCCTAGGTAAATTTTTCTTCGTGATCCCGGCAAAAAAGACACGGTCCAAACGAAGAATCTGATACCCCAAATGCTCGAAAATCCTCCGGACAATACGATTTCTACCGGAATGAATTTCAATCCCCACCTGTGTACGATCATCTTCTGCCACTCTCACGTCATCCGCCTGGATAAAACCATCCTCCAGATCAATTCCCTTACGAATAGCCTCCAAATCGCCCGTTTGAACCACCTTATCCAAGAACACGTGATATATCTTTTTCTGGTTATACTTCGGGTGTGTCAATTTTTTTGCCAGATCGCCATCATTCGTGAAAAGCAACACTCCCGTGGTCTGGCGGTCAAGTCGTCCGATCGGGTACACACGCTCTTTACAAGCACCCTCGATCAAGGCCATCACGGTTCTACGTTCCAAAGGATCTTCCACGGTCGTCACGTAATCTTTCGGCTTATTCAACACCAAGTATACTTTACGTTCTGGAGTAATCACTTGATCATCTACCTCCACTCGATCCGTACGCTTTACTTTTATCCCAACTTGTTGCACAACTTCTCCGTTTACTTTCACCCGACCGGCTGTAATCAACGCATCTGCATCACGACGTGAACACACCCCGCCTTTAGCGATATAACGGTTCAAACGTAATTCTGTCTCCTGCCCCTCATTCTTCTTACGATATTCAATTTGTTTTTTCTTACTATACACACTTTTGGGAGCACTATCCCCATCTTCCCGACGGGTAAACACTTTTCTTGCCGGACGATCAGAATAACGATCCCGACGATCATCCCCCTCTCTGCGATCCCGACGATCGCCACGATACCCTTCTCTACGTCCTCTGTCCTCACGGGAACCTCTTTCCCGCCGTCCTTCTTCACGGCGATCATTACGCTCCCTGTTTTGATAACGGTTATCTCGTCTTTCTACATTTTCATCCCGATCTTGAGGCCGCCTTTCACGACGTTCTCCACGATCGGAAAAACGATTGTTATCCCTGTTACCTCTCTCGTACGATCTTCTGTTATCCCGATTCTCGTAACGATTATTCTCCCGATCCCCTCTTTCACGGTTTCTGTCTGAATCCCGGTAATAACGATTCCCGTTATCTCGATCTCCCGAACCCTCGTTACGCTCTCTCTCCCGTTCTTTGTTCAAATCACGGATATACCCGTATCCTTGTTCCCGTCTCGGTCTGTCCGTGTTGAAACGGTTAGGTCTTCTTGTTTCGCTTTCTCCACCTTCACGGTTTTCGAAACGCGGTGTTCTACCCCGACGATTCTCATCACGATTCTCGATCGGCCTTGTAATTCTAGGTCTTTTAGTCTCCCTATTCATATACTTACGTATAAATTTTTGATTTTAAATTTATGATTCTTGCTTATAGCCCTCATCGGCCTATTCTATTGATTAAAGATATGCATCATTCTTCATACCTTCTTATTTATTCATTTTCAATTCTACATTTTCAACTTTCAATTATTTCGGTGCCGCCCGATATACAAATAACGCCACCACAGCAAATAACATATTCGGTATCCATACCGCTAATAACGGACTCATGCCTCCATTGGTTGCAAAAACCGTGGAAAATTGCATAAATAATATGTACGAGAAACTGATTAACAATCCTAATCCCAAATGGAACCCCATACCCCCACGAATCTTACGGGAAGCAATACATACCCCGATTAACGTCAATATAAATGTAGCGAACGCTCCCGAAAACATCTTGTACTTTTCAATCTGGAACTCAACCACGTTACTACTTCCCCGCAATTTTTGCCGGGCTATGTATTCATCCAGTTCTGGTAATGTCAAGCGTTCTTTAATTTTTTTGGGGTCCTCGGAAAATTCCGCCGCACTAAAATTTAATAGCGTATCAATAGTTTGTCCCGTCGTGTAAGTCTCCTTGATCCCGTCAAATTCCCGCAACGTCCAGTTATTGATCCGCCATTTCTCGAGTTCTTTATTCCATGAAATCGATTTTGCCGTTAACTTGCTAACCAGCGTGTCTTCCCGAAATACCTCGTAAGTAAAATCATTTCCCCGGCTGGAATACACGTTAAAACTCGACATATAAATAAAAACCCCCGGCGCAATCTGTCGGTGAATATTCTCTTCCTTGTTACTATACTTTTTCCAAATATATTGCTCGGAAAACTCGATCCGTTTCTTGTTGGCATTCGGAATAATAAAAGCACTCAAAAGAAGTGACAAACAGGCAATCACCCCGGCCGATATCATGTATGGCCGGACCATTCTCCGGAAACTGATACCCGTACTTAAAATAGCAATAATCTCACTATTATAAGCCATCTTAGAGGTAAAGAAAATAACAGAAATAAAAGTAAACAAAGAGGAAAACACGTTTGCGAAATAAGGCACGAAATTCAAGTAATAATCAAATATGATCGCCTTCACAGGTGCCTCGTTCTCGATAAATTTCTCCAATCTCTCCGAAAGGTCGAAAACCACGACAATACTCAAGATCAGTACCATCGAAAAGAAAAAGGTACCTAGGAACTTCCGGATAATATATAAGTCTAATTTCTTCATTTTATGCTAGTTGCTTCTCAGCACTATAATCTTCGTGTAACTTTTTTTATCGTGCTCTCTTTCCACGTCACGAAATCTCCTTCCAATATGTGTTTACGAGCTTCACGTACTAACCACAAATAAAACGACAAATTATGGATCGAGCAAATTTGTAGCCCTAAAATTTCATCCGCTTTAATTAAATGTCGCAAATACGCTTTCGAGTAATCATTATCAACAAAACTCAACCCAGCCGGATCAATACGACTGAAATCCTTCTCCCACTTCTTGTTCTTTATATTGATCACGCCCTCCGTGGTAAACAACATACCATTTCTCCCATTCCGGGTCGGCATCACGCAATCGAACATATCCACGCCTAAAGAGATTGCCTCCAAAATATTCTCCGGAGTTCCGACCCCCATCAAATAACGGGGCTTATCCTGCGGTAAAATCCGGTTTACGACTTGGATCATCTCGTACATGACCTCAGCCTCTTCCCCAACAGCTAATCCCCCGATAGCATATCCTTCTCGATCAAGAGCAACAGCGTGTTCCGCTGCCTTTTCCCGTAAATCCCGGAAAGTACATCCTTGCACGATCGGAAAAAGCGACTGGTGATAACCGTACAATGGCTCCGTAGAATCAAATCGTTTCACGCATCGTTCCAACCAACGCTGGGTTAATTCCAATGAATTTTTCGCGTAACCGTATTCACTCTGCCCCGGGGGACATTCATCAAATGCCATGATAATATCAGCCCCTATCTTACGCTGAATATCCATGACATTTTCAGGAGTAAACAAGTGTTTCGAACCATCAATATGAGAACGGAACACGACCCCCTCTTCCGTGATTTTCCGACAATCTCCCAAAGAAAAAACTTGAAAACCGCCACTATCCGTAAGGATCGGACGATCCCATGAATTAAATTTGTGTAGTCCACCTGCCTCTTCCAACACCTCTGTACCCGGTCGCAAATACAAATGATACGTGTTGCCCAAAATGATCTGGGCCTTAATATCTTCTTTCAACTCTCTCGCATGCACGGCTTTCACGGTTCCCACCGTACCCACCGGCATAAAGATCGGAGTTTCAATATTCCCATGATCCGTGGTTAACACACCACATCGTGCATCACTGTTTTTGTCTTTCGCTAAAAGGGTATATTTCATCTAATCATGATTTTGAGCGCACAAAGATAGGAATAATTAAATCTAAAATCATAAATCTAAAATTATTTATATCTTTGGTCCAAATTAAAAAAACAAAAAATAATTGTCATGAGGATGTTTTACAAGTTAATTGTATGTATGTTTATCGTGGGGTTTGCCCTACCCGGAAACGCTCAAAACAAGGGCAAAAAATTCACTCTGGAAGATTTTAACTTGACCTATACGTTCAGGACACAAGGTGTTTCAGGTCTTCGTTCGCTAAATGACGGGGAACACTATACAGTGTTGGAAGACAAAGGTAAAAAACTGGTCATGTATAGTTACAAAACCGGAAAAGCCGTAAGCACTTTACTAGACTTGAACGATCCCAAGTACAAAGCTGTTCAGACCATCCAAAATTACGAATTCAGCCCGGAAGAAGACCGGATATTGATCTGCACGAATATAAATCCGATCTACCGTCGTTCATTCACGGCAGACTACTTCGTGTTCGATTTTAAAAACAAGGAATTAAAACCTTTATCGGAAGGTGGTTCTCAACGTTTGGCTACTTTCTCTCCTACCGGAACGAAAGTGGCATTCGTGAGAGATAACAATATCTTTATCGCAGACTTACGTTTCGGTTCCGAAATTCAGATCACCTTTGATGGGAAATTTAATGAAATCATTAACGGAGCCCCCGACTGGGTATATGAAGAGGAATTCGGATTCAACAAAGCCTTCGAGTGGGCTCCCGACGGATCTGCTCTCGCATTCATCAAATTTGACGAATCAGCCGTGAAGACTTACCACATGAATATGTTCAGAGGACAATATCCGGCATACGAACAAAATGCCCTCTATCCCTCGAACTATTCCTATAAATACCCGAAAGCCGGAGAAACCAATTCCATCGTGAGCGTCCACGTTTATGACATTAAAGATCGTGTCACCACCCCAATGAATATTGGTGAAGAAACAGATATTTACATCCCCCGTATCAAATGGACAAAAGATCCGAAAAGATTAGCCATCATGAAACTAAACCGTTTCCAGAATCAACTGGAAATCCTGTTGGCCAATGCCCGTGTGGGAAGTACAACCGTGCTTTATCGGGAAGAAAATAAATATTATATCGCAGAAAGCAACCTGGACAACTTAATCTTCATGGAAGACGGGCAACATTTCATCATGAGTAGTGAAAAAAGTGGTTATTCTCATCTTTATTTGTATGCCATGAGCGGTAAAGAAATTCAGCCGATCACTTCCGGAAAATACGACGTGGTTGACTTCTACGGGTACGATCCGGTAAAAAAACTTTACTATTATGCTTCTCATGAAGAATCTCCTCTGGAAAAATACATCTACTCCATTGATTTGAAGGGCAAAAAGAAAAAACTTACCCCGACAAAAGGATGGAATGAAGCAGAATTCAGTAAATCATTCAAATACTATATTAATATAGTATCTAACGCAGATATGCCTCACGTGTACACCTTGTACGCAGCAAACGGTAAAGCCGTCCGCACGCTGGAAGACAATGCCGCATTGAAAACAAAACTGGCAGATTACGATGTTGCCAAAAAAGAATTCATTCAAATCCCGGCAGCAGACGGAACCACCATGTTAAACGCATGGCTCATGAAACCCGTGGATTTTGACGCATCAAAAGCTTACCCGTTACTAATCATCCAATACAGTGGTCCAAATTCTCAGCAAGTAAGCAATAGCTGGGGTATGGACTGGACACAATACCTCGCACAAGAAGGTTATATCGTGGCTTGTATTGACCCTCGAGGAACTGCAGCCAGAGGGGAAGAATTCCGTAAATGTACCTATATGCAACTCGGCAAAATCGAGAGTGACGATATGATCGCCGCGGCCAAATGGCTTGCCGGACAATCTTACATCGATGCTAAAAAAGTAGGTATCTGGGGTTGGAGTTTTGGCGGATTCATGTCATCACTTTGCCTTATGAAAGGAAATGACGTGTTCTCCACGGCTATCGCTGTTGCTCCCGTTACTCACTGGGGATTCTATGATTCCATTTACACGGAGCGCTTCATGAGACGCCCGCAGGATAATCCTTCCGGCTACAATGACAACTCCCCGATTAATTGGGTAAAACACTTAAAAGGAAATTTGTTGTTATGCCACGGAACCGCAGATGATAACGTACACGTGCAAAACACCTACGAACTATCAGAAGCTCTCGTACAGGCAAACAAACAATTTGATATGCAGATTTACACCAACCGTAACCATAGCATATATGGCGGTTACACCCGATTACAGCTGTATACCAAATTCGTGAACTATTTAAATCAACACTTGAAATAAAATTTCAAAAGTTGATTCTAGTTTCAGGTTGAAACAAAAAAACAGATAAGTTGTGATTGAGTCACAACTTATCTGTTTTTTTTATATCTTGCAAACGATAGAAATAAACATGATCTCAGTGTAATTATCTTCGGGATAACCAAACTGAAATCTTAAATCATAAATTTAAAAATAAAAACGTTATGAGTAAATGTATCTGTACGTTAGAACCCAAAGCTATCTGGGAAAACTTTTATAAACTAACTCAAGTACCACGCCCGTCAAACCATGAAGAAAAAGCCAGAGAATTCGTTATGAATTGGGCAAAAGAGAACGGAATCCATGCTGAAATGGACGAGGCTAACAATATATTATTGAGCAAACCGGCAACCCCGGGGATGGAAAACCGCAAGGGAGTTATCCTACAAGGTCACCTAGACATGGTTCCTCAAAAAAATGAAGACAAACAACACGACTTCACCAAAGACCCTATTGAAGCATATATCGACGGAGAATGGGTAACAGCAGACGGTACCACTCTTGGAGCAGACAACGGTATTGGTGTTGCCACTGGAATGGCCATTCTATTATCAAAAGATATTCCTCACGGTCCGGTTGAAGTGCTAATCACGGCTACCGAAGAAACCGGAATGGATGGAGCAAACGGCATCCGCCATAACTGGTTAAAAGGAGACATCTTATTGAATCTTGACTCTGAAACAGAAGGCGAATTGTATGTAGGTTGTGCCGGAGGTATTGATGGAGAAATCGCATTCGATTACACTCCTGAAGCTGTTCCAGCAGGACATAAAGCATTCCAATTATCATTGAAAGGATTAAAAGGAGGTCACTCCGGAATGGACATTAACCTAGGTAGAGGAAATGCTAACAAGTTGTATTTCCGTTTCTTGAAAGCAGTCAGCAAAGAATTAGATCTTCGCCTTTCTTCCGTATCCGGTGGAAACATGAGAAATGCCATCCCGCGTGAAGCATTCGGTACCGTGACTGTTCCGGCTTCCAATGCAGACAAATTCCTAGCTAAAGTAAAAGAATACGAGGAAATTTTCAAAGCTGAACTAAGCGCTAAAGAACCGAATCTTACTTTCTTTGCCGAAGAAACCGCTCTTCCGCAGAACGTGATGCCGGTAAAGGTACAATACAATCTGATCAACGCAATCAAGGCTTGCCCGAATGGTGCCATGAGAATGATTGATTCCATGCCGGACACGGTTGAAACCTCCAACAACTTGGCTATCGTAAAAGGTGGTGAAGGAAAAATCGAAATATACATGTTGATGCGTTCTTCTGTTGAAACAGCTAAAATGTCTTTGGCTCAAGTGGTAGCATCTGTATTCGAACTGGCAGAAGCAAACAAAATCAACTTCACCGGAGAATACCCGGGCTGGAAACCGAATCCAGACTCAGCTATCCGCAAAGAAATGGAAGAAGTTTACATGAAATTATACGGCAAGAAACCGGCAATTATGGCTATCCATGCCGGATTGGAATGTGGTATCCTAGGATCTGCCTACCCACATTGGGACATGATCTCTTTCGGACCGACCATCAGTTCTCCTCACTCTCCAGACGAGAAAGTGAACATCGAATCTGTAAGTAAATTCTGGGAATTCTTGAAAGCTACTTTAGCTGCAATTCCTACAAAATAATAATAAAAATAGACTCCGATGACATTATCGGAGTCTATTTTTTTCTTCTTTTCGGGAAAAGAAGAAAAAGCCGGGTCCCTCAAATAAATCAAGTGTTGCCGATACGTAAAACACCAGAAATTGTTTCAATTTTCCCTCACATTCAAGCCATTTACTCTATTTTTAAATATTTTAACCACATCGTATTGTTTTCTGTATTATCTTTGTATGGAAAATTCATATTATTAAAACATGACTTTAAAGAAATTGACGTTACCGGAACTCTTGAAAAACAGCTGTTCCAAGTTTTCAAAAAATTTATCTTTAAATTTTGTCGCAAGCGGAAAAAAAACTTACCAAGATTTATATAACGAAGTCGTATCTATTGCCAACCATTTACTGCATTTAGGTGTAAAGAAAGGAGACAAAGTTGCCATTTTAAGTGCTAATATGCCAAACTGGGGTATTACCCAATTTGCTATCGCAAACATTGGAGCTATTGCCGTACCTGTCTTACCGGGCTTCTGTTCTACTGAACTCCAGAATATACTGGAACACGCGGAGGTTAAAGTGATCTTTGTTTCTCGCTTACTGGCAAAATGTTTGGAAGGAGTAAAAACACCGTTCCTTGAGCATAAAATCTTGATCAATAACTTTTCAACTATCCCGGAAGGATGTTACCAACCGGAAGAATTGGATAAATTGGTTCCGGATATTAGTTTGAATAACACAACTCCTCTTCCTGAAGTTTCAATTGAAGAAGAGGACATTGCATCAATCATTTATACCTCCGGTACAACAGGATTCTCAAAAGGAGTGGTCTTAACACACAAAAACTTGGTATGGGATGCACGTCAGTGTCATACCATCCAACCCGTGGATGAAACCTATCGTTTCTTGAGTATTCTACCGATGGCACATACTTACGAGAATACGCTGGGATTATTGTTACCCTTGATGTTCGGAGCACAGGTGTATTACTTGGACCGGGTGCCGACCCCGAAACTACTTGTTCCGGCGATGCAGAAAATCCGTCCTACTGTAGTTTTATCCGTGCCATTGATTATCGAGAAAATCTACAAATCACAAGTGCTACCTAAATTCACTAGCTCGAAATTGATGAGCAAGCTCTACCAATTCGCCCCAGCTCGTAAATTATTCAACCGATTGGCAGGAAAGAAACTAATGGAAACCTTTGGTGGGGAATTAAAATTTTTCGGAATCGGAGGTTCTAAACTGGATGGAACCGTGGAGCAATTCCTTCGGGAAGCTAAATTCCCTTATGCTATCGGTTACGGACTTACCGAAACAGCTCCCATGGCCGCGGGTTCCAACCCGTCACAGACCTTCCTTCAAGGAGTAGGTCCTGTCATGGAAGGCGTACAAATTAAAATCAACGATCCCGACAAGAGTGGACAAGGTGAAATCTGGATCAAAGGTCCTAACGTGATGAAAGGATACTACAAACGTCCGGAACTCACGGCAGAAACCTTCACTGAAGACGGTTGGTTCAAAACCGGAGACTTGGGTTCTTTTGACAAGAAGAACAGATTAGCTATCCGCGGAAGAATCAAAACCATGATTCTCGGTGCATCCGGAGAAAACATCTACCCGGAAGAAATCGAATCTATCATTAATAACTTCCGTTTTGTGAACGAATCCTTGGTAGTGGAAAATAGTGGTAAACTGGTTGCCATGGTTCATTTCAACATGGAAGAACTTGAAAAACAGTACCAGAAATTAAAAGACCAAGCGGGAAACTACAAAGAAAAAATCAACGATTATATTGAAGAACAAAAACAAGAATTACGGGATTACGTGAATGCCCGGGTGAATAACTTCTCAAAACTACAGCTCGTACTCGTACAACACGAACCTTTTGAAAAGACACCTACTCATAAGATCAAACGTTTCTTGTATTGCAAATAATAAAAAATCGGGTTCTTAAAAACCCGATTTTTTATTTCTATCATTTTATTTGAAAGTCCAGTAAACATTCCCCGTCTAAAAGAACCCGAAGGCGATCCCCGATAGACAAGTTCCTTTGTCGAAAAACTCCCCCACAAAACAAGAAATCTCCTATTTTCAACATATAATACTCAGACATTACGGCAAGTGTCTTCTCCGGTTTTTGCGAAATCTCACCAACTTTACCTGTGAGAACACTTTCCCCATTCAATTCAAATGAAAAAATCATATCTTCCAGCGAGACACCCGCCAATGATTTCATCGAAGAAATTGCAGCCGAAGAATCAAAAGCCATCGCAGCCGAGGGAGATAACGAAGTCGCCAGCAATTCTCTTTCCAGATTATCCGCATAAAAACGAATTCCAACCCCAACCTCCTCGTAATACCGCTCGGCAAAACGTTCGGCCACGTGTTTTCCGATCTTCCCGATCCGTAATACTATTTGCGGCACACAACTCAACTCCGTGGCAAAAGCCGGAATATAGAAATCATCATTGTTTCGCAGGAGGGCATTGTCGCCAATGACATTATAGGCTACCTCACCCGCCTCATTATACTCCGCACAAAGTAATTTCATTTCTACAATCCAAAATTTAGAATCAAACTTTCAATTATCACAGAATCACCAATTCATCCAAAGCCCGTTTCGGTACATGATGCGATCCGTCCGTTTCCCGCCAATACTTGTAATCACCGTCTTTCATCTCTTCCAACACCACCGTTTCTTTCGGTTTACCCAGTGCGATAACATACATGATCTTCAAATGCTCCGGTAATTGCAATACCTCACGCAAAGACTCGTTCTTAAAAGCCTTAATAATACAACCACCATACCCTTTCTCCACGGCTCCCAACAATATAGTCTGTGCTTGAATCCCGTCATCACACAAACAGTTCTCCACGATAGAAGTATCCAACAATTGAATCAGATAAGCTGCCGGACGTTCTCCCTCTTCCGGACCATCCCAATCTTTTAGATAACCTGCCCATGCTAAATTAGGAAACACCTTGTCACACAAATCAACATCTGCCACCACCTTATACTTCAACGCCTGCGCATTTCTTCCCGATGCACAATACCGAGTCAGCCCGACCAATTCCGTCAATTCCTCCCGTGAGATCCGAACATCCTGAACAAAACGACGGTAACTTCTATTTTTTAATAACAGTTCTTTCAGCATAAATCTATATTGAATCTAATGATTAAATTGTAAATTTGTTCCGAAACAAAAATAGTAATAAAATATGAATTCGTTTCTCCATCTCCTAGCAAAAGATCTGATTCAGAAATACAGCTATAATTTTGACAACCTGACCATTCTGTTCCCGAACAAACGAGCCGGCTTATTCTTGGCTCAAGAACTGGCCCAACTGATTGATCGTCCCGTGTGGATGCCGGAGATACTGACGTTGAGCGAATTCATAGAACGCCAAACCGGACTGAAAAAAGCCGAAGAACTGACTCTTATCATCAAACTTTACAAAACCTATCAAGAGTACGCCGGAACGACCGAACGTTTTGACGATTTCTATTTTTGGGGCAATATGTTACTTGGCGATTTTGATGACATTGATAAATATCTCGTGGATGCGAAAGATCTCTTTTCAAATATCACGGCATTAAAAGAAATTGAATCTGCCTTCCCCTACCTTACCCCGGAACAGGTGGAGTTTATTCAAAGTTTCTGGCGAAGTTTCAACTCGGAAAAATACAGCCGGGAACAACAGGAATTCTTGAACGTGTGGGATAAACTCTACCCAACCTACACCCGTTTCAAGGCAAAACTACTCGCTGAAAACCTGTGTTACGAAGGAATGGGACAACGTCTGTTCTGCGAACAACTCTCCAAACATCACACCGATCACCAACTGATATTTGCCGGATTCAATGCCTTGAATCAATGCGAAAAACGGATATTTTCCTATTTTCGGGACAATCGACAAGCCCTCTTTTACTGGGATTACGACTTGTACTATTCGGCAAACGACAACCACGAAGCGGGACTTTACATTCGGGAGAATATGAAACTGTTTCCCAATGCCCTTGGATTGGAACATTTCAATAACTTCCGGTACAACGACAAAGCCATCGAGTACATCTCTGTTCCCTCAACTATCGGACAGGCAAAACTAATCCCGACACTGATCGAACAGATCCATCCGGAACGGCAAAATTCATACACGGACACGGCCATCGTTCTTTGCGACGAAAGCCTACTCACCCCGGTTATTCACTCCATTCCCGACACGATCGACAAAATCAACATCACGATGGGGTACCCGGCACAAAACACATCTGTTGCCGCCTTGATTGCCATGCTGGGAGATTTAAAGCACTATGCCAAGAAAGAGGGAGAAATGACCCATTATTACTACAAACCGGTCATTGCCCTGTTGAACCATAAACTGATAAAAAGTTCCTGTTCGGAAGATATTCCAAAGATCACGAATTACATCAACACGAACAATATCGTGTACGTGGCAGAAAAAAGTCTTCAATTCAGTGACATCACACGGGCCATATTCTCCTCGTCGGAAGAGAACTTACTCGATTACCTGTTGCGCATTTTGAAGCAACTGATTACTTCCATACAACCCGAAGGCCATGAAAGCCTAGCCATCGAAAAGGAATTTCTATTCACGATTTTCACGACGATTCAAGGCATAAAAAACACCTTTATCGAAGAAAATATTATCCCGGACAACAAGTTTTACCTGCAAATTATTCACAAGATATTACAAGGTGAGTCCATCCCATTCTCCGGAGAACCGCTGGAAGGCATGCAGATCATGGGATTGATGGAAACCCGTATGCTAGATTTCAAAAACCTGATTATCCTGTCTGCCAACGAGGGGATTCTGCCAAAAGGCGGACACGCCTCGTCATTTATCCCCTACAACCTGCGACTGGGATTCGGACTACCTACCCCGGAACATATGGATGCCCTTTTCGCCTATTACTTTTACCGTCTCTTGCAACGGGCTAAAAACATCAAACTGTTATACACGGATGTCACGAAAGGCATGAGTAGCGGTGAGATGAGTCGTTTCCTTTACCAGATAAAATACGAATCGGGATTACCCATCCGGGAAATCCATTTCCAAAACAGAATATCGGTTCAAGACAACCCCACCATTTCCATCCCTAAAAATCCATCGATTCTGGAGCAACTGAAAAGTTACACGGATGAAAACGAGCGGGGAATCTCGCCATCCGCACTCAACACGTACATGGAATGTCACTTGAAATTTTATTTCAAATACATCGCCCGGATCAAAGAGAAAGAAGAGATGGCCGAAGAACTGGATCACCGCCTGTTGGGGACTATTTTCCATCAAAGTACACAATCTCTCTACCAAACTTTCCCCGATGGGCAGATCACAGCAGAAGGCCTCGACGCCTTGATGAAAAACGATTCACTGATTGAACAACATATCCAGGCTGCCTACGAGAAGTTATATGACACAACCGTATCCAAAATGCTGGAAAGCGGGGCTAATGACCTTGTACTATCTGTAGTGAAAAAGTACGTGAAGAAGGTTTTCGAATTTGATAAAACGTTATGCCCTTTCCACATCATTTCCATGGAAAGAAAATATCGTATGCCCGTCACGATTTCTGCTTTTGATCATCCCACCGTGATCTACGTGGAAGGAGACATCGACCGGGTTGATCAGGTAGCCCAAGGAACCCGTGTCATAGACTACAAAACCGGAACCGACAAAACCGATCTCAAAGACCTGTCGTCCATCTTTGATTCAAACAACAAACAACGAAATAAAGCGGCTTTCCAAACCTTGCTCTATTGCATGATGTACGAGTATGAAAATCCCGGTACCGACCCAATTCTTCCGGGAATATACAGCACGAAGTTGCTTTTCACGCCCAATTACAGCTATCTGTTGAAATGTAACAAAGAACCGATTCATCGCTTTAAACCATACGAACCGGAATTTCAAGATCTACTCGTGCAATTATTGGAAAAACTCTTTTCACCCGAAGTACCGTTCACACAAACGGAACTACCGGAAAAGTGCCGTACTTGCTCGTACAACGAAATCTGTAAACGGAAATAAAAGAAAGTTGGGATCATTCCGAAAAGAGTTCGGCGGGAAATAAGTCAGGATGGACGTTTCTCACTCCATTCCCCTTCGTTTCAAAGCCACTTGAGCTGATCGAATATGATGGGTAGGGCACACGTCTTTAGTTGCCACGTGGGGGCTTATTTCCCAATAAACACGTCCCGAACTTTCACGTGACACGGGTACTATACCTGTTCCTTGGCTTTCAAATAAAAAGGAAGTCGGGATTCCAGATGCTCCCGAACAAAAAATTCCAACTCATCATCGGAATACATCGCTAATAAAGGCCGGTCAGCACGTTGCCGTTTCAAGCGATCGACAATAACAAGAGGCGACGTGTTCAAAAAAACAGTCGTTCCCGCTTGGTTCATATAGTCCATATTATCAAAAAAGCAAGGTGTTCCCCCTCCCGTGGCCAGCACGAACTCATCCGCCTCGTTACATATTTCATGCAAGATCTCCCGTTCCCTCTTCCGAAAATACTCCTCCCCCTCCTTGGCAAAAATCTCCGAAATCGACCGTCCCTCCCTGGACTCGACACTCTCGTCCAAATCCAGAAAAGGAAGTCCTTTATCCTTGGCCAATTCCTTCCCGAACGTGGACTTACCACTTGCCATATATCCCACGATAAAGTACTTCATACTTATCACTCCCGCCATTTATTCAAAATCCAACTTCATCTGCGCCTCGTCACTCAGCATATCCGGGTTCGTGATCTCGAAATCAATATCGGTCGAAGTCGTATCCTCACTTTCCTCCTCCCCACTATCCAAAGGTTCGATCTCGTTAATCTGTTTTACCTCGTAAGTCGTTACCCGCTTTCCGCGAGCCTTGTATGATTTCTCGGCAATGAACTCATCCGCCACGATCACCTCAGCCGGACGACTTTCGTAACGCCCACCAAACACAACCTCGAACCGGGGCCGCTTTTCACCACTCAAAGCTACAAGATACGAACCTTCCGTTTCCCCGATAAACAACGTGTGACGCACCACATTCTCGAAACGGAAACGCTTCAAGTAATAGAATTGCTGTTCCGCATCAAAGAAAACAGCCGACCATACTTTCTCCGGCTCATATTTCTCGATCACCGAGAATCCCTCCTCGTAGTGATTACTCAAATCATAATCCGTCGTGTAGTAAGTACCGTTTTTATTCACCACCAGAATCCGATCTTCTCCCTGGAATTCTCCCAAGTAACGGCCACGCCCATCAGTATTCAACCGTAATACATCCTCGTCAATCCATATCTTCCGACCACCCAGCGTGGAAGCCCCTTTCTGTACCAAGGAAATCTTATGAATATCATTCTTACTCAACACATTTCCCTGTGAGTCGCGCCCCTTAATTGCCAAGCCTGCAAAATCATACTCGAACACCAGTTTCTTCATTCCCGGTTTCGGTTTCAGGCATACCTTAATCACTTCAGCCTCCCCGTTCGGGTTAGCACTAAAATACAACACCCGTGATCCCTGCGTACCTTTCGTCAGGTTATATTGCTTATCGCGGGTCGTTCCCGTCACGAAGAAACGTTTCACGTAAGACGGTCCCACCTTACCATCCCGGTAGGCCACGTTATATATCGTACGCTTATCATTCTTCTTGAACACATTCACGTGCAGCACGTCTTTTCCAACGAACAACTTATCTGCCACCTTAGTCACGTAATACGTACCATCCTTCCGGAACACAATCACGTCGTCAATATCCGAACACTCGCAGATAAACTCGTCCTTCTTCAAGGCCGTACCGATAAAACCTTCCTCCCGATTGATGTACAACTTTTCGTTTGCCACCACGACTTTCGTGGCCTCGATATTCTCGAAATTCCGAATTTCAGTGAGTCGTTCCCGACCTTTACCGTACTTTTTCTTGATATTCTCGTAATAATTGATCGAGTAAGGAATAATATGCTCGATGTCAAATTTCACCCGGGCAATCTCCTCTTCCAATCCCTTGATATAATTCTCAGCCTGTTCCGAGTTGAACTTCAAGATACGTTTCATCTTGATCTCCAACAAGAGCTTTATATCGTCATCCGTCACCGGACGAATTAATTCCGGCAAGAACGGTTCCAGTCGTTTCCGCACGTGAACCACTACTTGATCAATCGATTCGCTCTCCTCGAATTCCTTATCTTTGTAAATACGTTCCTCAATAAATATCTTTTCCAGAGATGAATATTGCCAATCCGTCTCCAATTCGCCCAGCTTGATCTTCAACTCCAACAACAACAAGGCCACCGTCTCGTCCACCGATTTCCGTAAAATATCGGTAATCGGCATGAAAATCGGCTTGTCGTTCTCGATCACGCAAGAGTTCGGAGAAACCGACAATTCACAATCCGTACAGGCATACAAAGCATCGATCGTCTTGTCCGAAGAAACTCCGGCAGCCAGATACACTAAAATTTCGGCTGTAGCCGCCGTGTTATCATCAATCTTTTTGATCTTGATCTTTCCCTTCTCGTTCGCCTTCAATATCGAATCAATCAAGGCAGAAGTTGTCCGCCCGAATGGGATCTCCGTGATTCGCAAGATCTTATTCCCGGCATCTTTCTCTATCTTGGCCCGAATTTTCACCACTCCCCCGCGTAACCCGTCATTATATTTCGACACATCGATCATTCCTCCTGTCGGGAAATCCGGATATAAAACAAAATCTTCATTTTTCAAATAAGCGACACAGGCATCCAGCAACTCGTTGAAATTATGCGGCAATATCTTCGAGGCCAACCCCACTGCAATACCTTCCACCCCTTGAGCTAACAATAACGGAAACTTCACGGGTAAGGTCACCGGCTCTCTCTTCCGACCGTCATACGACAACTTCCAGTTCGTCGTCTTCGGGTTAAAAGCCACCTCCAAGGCGAACTTCGAAAGACGCGCCTCGATATAACGTCCGGCTGCCGCATCATCTCCCGTCAGGATATTTCCCCAGTTTCCCTGACAATCCACCAACAAGTTCTTCTGTCCCAACTGCACCAGGGCATCCTTGATAGAGGCATCTCCATGCGGATGATAAGCCATCGTACTCCCCACGATATTGGCAACCTTGTTAAATCGCCCGTCATCCATCTCCTTCATCGCGTGTAATATACGACGCTGCACAGGTTTCAACCCGTCATTCACGTAAGGCACCGCACGTTCCAGAATCACATAGGAAGCATAATCCAAGAACCACTTCTCAAACATTCCCGACAAATGCTGAATCGACCGCACCCGGCCGTTTTCTTCCTGTTGCTCCGACTCCACGTTCTCTACTTCATCCACTTCCTCGTTGTTTATCTCGTCACTCATATGAATTGAAAATTGAAAGTTGCAATTTAAAATCTAAAATCATAAAATGGTTAGATTTCATCCTTCTCCACGTACAAATTATCTATAATAAAATCCTGCCGCTCGTTCGTATTCTTTCCCATGTAATAGGATAGAATCGTTCCAATCGGGTCCTGCTTTGTCATGCGTACCGGTTCCAAACGGATGTCTTTCCCGATAAATCCACCGAACTCATCCGGGGAAATCTCTCCCAAACCTTTAAATCGTGTAATCTCCGGTTTCGGTCCCAACTGCTTGATCGCCTTCTCCCGTTCCGCATCTGAATAACAATAGCGTGTTTCTTTCTTGTTTCGCACCCGGAACAACGGGGTTTGCAAAATGTACAAGTGCCCCGACCGTACCACATCCGGGAAAAATTGCAAAAAGAATGTCAACAGCAACAACCGGATGTGCATCCCGTCCACATCCGCATCCGTGGCAATAATAATATTATTATAACGTAATTCCTCTATCCCGTTCTCGATATTCAACGCTGCCTGCAAAAGATTAAACTCCTCATTCTCGTACACGATCTTCTTGGTCAGCCCGTAAGAATTCAACGGTTTACCTCGCAAGCTGAACACGGCCTGCGTGTTCACGTCCCGTGACTTCGTGATAGATCCACTGGCAGAGTCTCCCTCGGTAATGAATATCGACGATTCCGTCTTCCGTTCATGGTTGGAATTGAAATGTACCCGACAATCCCGCAACTTACGATTGTGCAGGCTAACCTGCTTGGCTCGTTCTCTTGCGATCTTCTGGATACCGGACATCGCTTTCCGTTCCTTTTCCGTCTCGACAATCTTACGCAACAATAACTCTGCCGTGTCCGGATTCCGGTGCAGGTAATTATCCAGCTCCTTCGTCACGAAATCAAAAATAAAATTACGCACCGAAGGCCCCTCCGGGGCTATATCTTTGGAACCCAACTTTGTCTTCGTCTGCGACTCGAACATCGGTTCCTGTACTTTTATGCTGATCGCCGCGATAATCGAAGTACGAATATCGGCCAAATCAAAATCTTTCTTGTAAAAATCACGGATTGTTTTCACCACGGCTTCCCGAAAAGCGACCAAGTGCGTTCCCCCTTGCGTCGTGTGCTGACCGTTCACGAAAGAGTAATACTCTTCCCCGTATTGCCGCCCGTGCGTCATCGCCATCTCAATATCATTCCCCCTCAAATGAATGATCGGGTACAACCCCTCTCCACTCATATTCTCTGCCAACAAGTCATACAACCCCCTCTTGGAATGCAATTTCTGACCGTTAAAATTGATGGTCAGCCCGGAATTCAGGAACACGTAGTTCTTGAACATGGCCTCCAGGTAATCCATGATATAATGGTAGTTACCAAACAACTCCTTGTCTGCGATAAAAGTCACCAACGTACCATTCGGTTCCGTGGTCGGTGCCACCTCCTGATCTTCCACGATCAACGCTTTATTGAATCGCACCCGCTTCGTCTCCCCGTCCCGGAAGGATTGGATAATGAAACTCTCGGAAAGAGCATTCACGGCTTTTATACCGACACCGTTCAATCCTACGGATTTCTTAAAAGCTTCAGAATCATACTTGGCCCCCGTGTTCATCTTCGAGGCCACGTCAATCAATTTACCCAATGGAATTCCTCGTCCGAAATCCCGTACCGAAACCGTCCGTTCCTCCACGTTGATAATAATCTCGCTTCCCGCTCCCATCGCGAATTCGTCGATACTATTATCCACCACCTCTTTAACCAATATGTATATTCCATCGTCCATTGCCGCTCCGTCCCCCAATTTTCCAATATACATACCGGGGCGCAAGCGTATATGTTCCCTCCAGTCCAGCGTCCGAATAGAATCTTCCGAATAGTTCTCTACCATAAGTTATCCATGTTTTGCACAAAAATAATCAAAACTCCGCAATTTAAAATCTAAAATCTAAAATTTAAAATCATAAATCGTAAATCATAAATCTAAAATTTATAGGAGATTTCCTTAAAACCATACACCCGCTCATTCCCCTCCACGTCCTCCAACACCAGCTGTCCGAACTCGTTCACCCCCCGAATCGACGCCCGGAATATTCCCCGTTCATCCTCCCAGTCATGCACTCCCTCCCGACGATACAACACCTTCAAAAAATCACGTTCCAACCCCTCGTAATCCCGTATCATTTCATAACGTTTTCCAACACAATCCAGCAACTCTCCCAACGCCCGCTCCACGGGAATTTTCTCCCTGATCAACTGAAACAAGGAAACCGGATTCGGTGCATCCGACAAGAAACGTTCCTGGTTAACATTCACCCCGATACCGCACAAAGAACCTCCCACGTAACGCCCCATGATGGTATGCTCGATCAATATCCCGGAAATTTTCCGATCCCCCACGTAAATATCATTCGGCCACTTCACGAAACACCCGTTCACGTAACGGGAAATAAAATCATAGGTTCCCAAAGCAATCACCATAGACACCGCAAACTGTTGTCCCGCCGGTAACTCCCTCGGCTTAAACACCACCGTCATGGATATATTTTTCCCCGGCTCGCTCTCCCAATGATTCCCGACTTGTCCCCGACCTTGTGTCTGCCTATACGTCAAAATCACCATCTTATCTTCCAACTCGCTCCACCCCACACGTTCTGCTTCCGTGTTCGTGGACCCCAGTTCCTCGTACTCTCTCACCCGAAAACCACTAACTTGATATTCTTGTATCATACTTACCACATTTGTTTTTTCAAGCCAAAAGTAACTCTTTCCACCCAATTGCACAACTTTGTGCAACACACATCTGTGCAATTTATATTCTTCGCCCGAACACCCCTATCAATAACGAAAGGGGCCGTTGATCGTGCCCCTTTCTCGTATAACATCACCTTATCTTTCCTCGTTCTTTCCAACGTTGTTGTAACCAAGCCACGATCACCGCACTCACCACCCCTCCAACCAGACTCATGGCGTGCGTGAACAGCATATCCCACCAGTTGACATACATCAAACCGAGATGGATACTAAACGTCGAGCATGAACCCAACATGAATACAATCAACTTATTCATAACCTATTCCATGCTTATTGCCAATGTTCTCGAAGTTCTCCTTCCCGCAACCGTCGTGGCAAAAGCATACACCAACACTTCGGCAGCCGTCCAGTCTTCCGGTAACGCAAAACTCGTCACTCCGTTCTCTCCTCGCTCTCTCAACTTCACCATTTCTACCTCGTTCAATGCCTTCTCGTACACAACTGCATACACCTGGTCATCCCTATTCGCCCAAGACGATGCTTCCTGACTTTCCTGCGTGAAAGTAATCGATTTATCCGCAAGAGTCGCCGTCACCTTAGGCGTGCGTAACTTCAAATCCGAAGAACACGCCAACTTGGAATAATCCACCGTCGCCACGAAACCCTCGTCAACCGTCACCGCCTGCAAGTTCGCCGATACGAATCCGTTATACCCGGTCTGTCCGGCGGCCATTGCCGGGAAACCGATCTTCGCTATCGGGGCAAACGCCTGAGCCAGCTCAATCGTTGCTTTCATCTTGGCTCGCTGCACCCGCTGCTTATCCGTCCGGGGATTCGTCACGTGTTTGGCTTTATGCCGTACGATACGAAGCTTCCGACACACGCACATGGTAAGGTTATCAACTGATTGAGACATCGCACCCAACAAAACAGAATCATGAATTGCCATAATTACAAATTTTTAAATAAAACAATAAGATTAACTGTAAGGTGGGACTACCTTGAGTTCCCTGAATGCATCCTACAAGAGAATGGTTGAAACGATGTCGCTGATTTTAAAATATCGTGTAGATTTCTGTCTCCACAAATATATAACCAAAAATATCCGATTTCCAAATATTTTCGCAATTATTTTTCAAATATTTTTAACCCCTATCTCAATTCCCCCCAATATTCAAGCAAACAAGTCCAAAAGAACATTATAAATACAACTTTTTCGGAATCAATTCCAAGAATTTCTTAACTTTTTTGGAATACGATCCAAAAATTCTTCAACTTTTTCGGAATCACTCTCAAATTTCATCGTATTTATAAATAAAAAAGCCCCGGAATTTCCGAGGCCCAATCCTTGTATAACAAAATTTCAAATCACTTCACCGCCAAGTGTAATTTGAAATACTTTCTCATAAACAACACGTACCCTATTCCCAATACGGCAACACTTCCACCCAAACAGGCATAATGCATCCCCGGTATAGCCAGATAAACCGCCACGATCACGGCTTGTACCACCATATACAACAAAGATACCACCACGTGAGGAAACTTCAACTCGTTCGCCATTAACTGGTACATATGCTTCCGATGGGGTAACCCGATATTCTCGTGTAACATCAACCGATGCACGATCGTCAGCACACTATCCACCCCGTAAACCGCCAAAAATATAATATAACTCCAATCCCCCGTCTCCAGAATCAACCGCCCCAATAAAAACAAAATCACGAAAGCAATACTCACCGCCCCCACATCCCCGGCAAAACACTTCGCCTTCCGCCTGAAATTAAACCCATCAAACACCAACACCGCCACCATCATCGTGTAAATCATCTTCTCGTCAACAAAAGGAACAACCCATTCGTTCACGTACGCCAATCCTCCCAACACCACCAGACTATACCCTCCCGTGATCCCGTTAATGCCATCCATGAAATTGTAGGCATTAATAATCCCCGTGCAGACAACCAAAGCCACCACCACATACCACCAAGGCAACGACACCATTCCCCATTGGTAAAACATCAATAACATCGCCACAAAATGTACCACCAACCTCACCCGCTGCGTCATGGACCGCACATCATCCACAAAACTCACCCCTGCAATCAACGTCAATCCCAGCATAAACCACGGAAAACTAAACCCACTAGCAACAAAATAAACCAAGGCCCCCACGTAAAACACAACCCCTCCTCCCCGCAACGTGATTCTTGTGTGAGAACTCCTCTCGTTCGGCTTATCAATAATATTAAAATGATCTGCCACCCGAAAATAGAGCAACTCCACCCCCAGTAGCACCACAAACACTACTAAATAATACAACATGGAAACTAAAAGTTAAGAACTAAAAGATAAAAGTATCCCGAAATTGAATGATCCTACAATTCAACAATCAGCTAATCGAAAATCGCTCAATTTAAAATCTAAAATTTACAATTAGTAAACGATCTTATCGTCTTCCTCAACCCTTCTATCGCCGTCACCGGCATCCGTTCAATACCCAAAGCTCGCTTGATCTTCTCATTCGAGACCACGTAATTTTCCGTCAGTTTCTTCAACCGTTCCAAATTCAACGGCAAATGCAACAGCGTCCCCAACCCCGCACACTCCTTCATCAACCCCTTGTTCATCCGCCAAATATGCGCCTTCCTCCCCATCACCTCACACATCTCCCGGATCAATTCGTTCGTCGACAATGCCTCATCATCCGCCATGTGATATATCCCCGACGGGACATCCTTTTCGATCAAACCGTTCACCACGTAACAAAGATTATCCACCGACGTGAACGACCTCCTGTTCTCGAAATCCCCCAACGGCCACGGTAACCCCTTCTTCACTACACTATACAGCAAATTCAAGTTCCCCTTATTCCCCGGCCCATGAATCATGCAAGGCCGCAAAATATACACCTGCTTTCCGTGCATTTTCAATTCTCCATTTTCAATTTTCAATTGTTCAAGGATGTAATTCTCTGCCGCAATCTTGCTCTCCCCGTAAGGCCCCTTCGGTGTCGGGATCACCTCCTCCGTCAACTTATCCCCCACCACAAAATCTGCAACCGCCTTCACCGAACTGAAAAAAATAAATTTCTTTGCCGAAGATTTCAGAAAGTAATCAAAAACTTTCCGGGTCAACCCCGTGTTTATCGTGAAATAAGTTTCCGCCACGGCTTCATTTTTTGTATCATGCGCCTTCCCCGCCAAATGCACGATCGCATCTATTCCTACCACTCCCTCCAACTCATCCCACGAATAAGTCTTTGTCACCCCCTCTTTTTCAGGAGAAACAATATCCAACCCATAAAGAACATGCCTCTCTTTTAAGGACAACACAAGATTAGAACCCACGAAACCATGGATACCTGTAACAAGAATATTCATTTAATTCACCAATTAACAATTTACTCTACCACTAGCCCTGCCATTCCTTAATCTTTTGTTCCTCTTCTTTTTTACATATAAGCAACAGATTGTTATCAGCAGCTACGATGTAATCGTCTAACCCTTGAACGATCATCCTTTTCGCTTTAGGAGCGTAAACAACACAATTTTTACATGATATCAAGTTCACACCATTTCCCACAATTGCATTACCGAAATTATCCCATTTCAAATGATTGTATAAACTTCCCCACGTTCCCAAGTCACTCCAACCAAAACTAGCCGGAAAAACATAAGTTATTATACTTTTCTCCATGATTGCATAATCAATTGATATATTCTCACAAGTAGGGAACACCCTATCAATAACTTGTTGTTCCTCTCTTGAATAATACACATCATCTAAAGCCGCAAATTTTGCCGCAAGCTCTGGAGTATACCGCTCAAACTCCGAAATAATAGTATTTACATTCCAAACAAAAATCCCGGCGTTCCAAAAATAACGACCATCTGCCACATACTTTCTCGCTACATCCATACTCGGTTTCTCCTTGAAAGCTTCCACTTTCCTTATTCCGACTTTTCTCCCCAACACTCCCTTTATATAACCGTAGCCAGTTTCTGGTCTCGTGGGTTCAATTCCCAAGGTTACAATAGTAGTGGAAGAGACCGTAAAGGCTAAACTTTCGATAATCACTTGTTTAAATTTTTCTATATCTAAGACAATATGGTCTGCGGGTGAAAACACCAAGTTTGCATTAGGATATTTTTTCTTAATTTTATACGTCACGTAAGCAATACACGGAGCCGTATTTTTCATACAAGGTTCCAATAACACCTGTTCTACAGGAATTCCATCAAGTTGAGCTATAACAATATTCCTGTAATTTTTAGAAGTCACGACCCACACATTTTCCCGTGAAATTAAACTGGCAAACCTTTCTACCGTAAGTTGAAGTAAACTTTTACCCACGCCCAACACGTCGACGAATTGTTTTGGCATTTCCGGTGTACTCATCGGCCAAAAACGACTACCAACGCCACCTGCCATGATTATCAAGTGATTATTACTCATGCTTATTAATTTTTACCCTCCAAACAAATATTTATGATAACAATCTATTGTAGAGATTAACATACTTCTCTCCTTGTATCTCTTCTCTGAAGATAGATTCATAACGTACGAAAGCATTCTTCCCCATATTCTCACACAAAATATTGTCTAAAAATAATATATTCATCGCCTTTTGTAATTCTACATTATTTCGAGGAGGAACGACAAATCCTGTTTCATTATGCAAATTCACATAACTTGTACCTGTACCTAATTCAGTTGTTATCATTGCTTTTGAAAAATAACTAGCCTCCAATAAAACCTGACCAAAAGCCTCAGCTGGAGAAATAGATGGTAATACGAAGAACCTACATTTTCTCAAAACATAACATAATTCACTATCTGACAAAAAACCTAACATATACACATTTGTTAAATTTTCTTCTCGAATTCTTTTTTCTATTGTCTCTTTCAATGGTCCCTTGCCAACTATCACAATATTTCCTTTCACATTCTTAGCAGCATCTAATAAGAAGTCAAGACCTTTATACCATCTTAGCACTCCTGTAAATAAAGCGTATTGTCCCAATTTTTCAATTTTACTTCTAAAACTTACATCTACATCCGAAATAGACTCAAAACGAGTTTTATCCAACCAGAGATTTATTACCTTAGTTTTTTGCTTATAACGCTTTAAAATAGGTGTTGAGTTTAACAAATTCGTACTTGTTGGTACAATAACATTTACCTTTTTCATTAAAATCCGAATAAATGGTTCATAACAAACTCTCAAAAACAAGCGATTGCGTATTTCACAATGGAATGTAACAACAATAGGTTTTTTTACTCGAGTAAATAGCGTAAGTAATTCTCCATAAGGATAAGGGAAATGTAAATGCAATATATCTGTTTCCTTAACTATTCGAGCAAAATCTTTAGCCATATCAATACTTACTGGCATCGAAGAACTACCTAAACTAAATAAATAGGATTTACATTTTATTCCTTCCAATTCATTTTCACGAGGAACCTTCGAAACAGAAACAACTCTAACTTCAAATCCTTTAGATATTGAATATTTTCCAATTTGACGGATAGCTTCTTCTAAACCGCCATGTGTATCAGGAAAATAAGTTTTGAAAACATGCGTTATTATAGGCATATAGATACATTTATCATTAAAATTTAAAACACAAATTAGAACCCGATTTAAAGTAGATTCTAAATATCTAGAATCAGATTCCCCCTTGCAGTGGATATATCCTTCATACGTGTAAATTAGTTAGAAAATCCTAAAATTAGCAGTATTAACAGGCTATTATGCTATGAGTTTTTATCGCAATTGTATGCCGCTCTGTCTGTCTTCATTCATGGAACACAGGATAGGTCTTCTTGTTCCATTCAATAGGACATCCTCACATCCTTTTAAGATACCTACATCCGGTCGAGCTATTCACCTAACGCCTTTAAAATGTGTCTACGTATCTCACAAAGATGAATCTATTTCTTAACCCATGCTGTGACGTTTCAAATTGAACGGTATGAAACTCCTAAAGAAGATTTGTCTTCAGGTATACCAGTATAAAAAATATTTTGTTCTGAATCAAAAGCAGAATAGTTAATAAACATAATTTTTTATTACTACACCTATTCATTTTTCTTGATTTCCAATACACGATAATATTTAATCTTACATAAACGGGGGAATATAATAAATGCAAATAATGCATATGTTCCAGCCCCCGCAATCATATTAAGATTGAGAATGAACAATAATATTATATACAAAAAAATAACTAAAGGCAAATAAAATATATTCCCTTTTATATACACTTTACTCCATATATATTTGCAATAAACACCAAAACCAAACATAAAAAAAATACCCAACCATCCAAAATCAAGATACCAATTAAAAAAAAAAGTTGACCAAATGCCGGGACGAGCATTATACTTTACATTATCAACATGTTCTAGACCAAACAATTTTTCAAATAAACGATAAAAGACCCCAAAAGTTGATTTTCCATACAAATGAATATTTTCAGCATCAATATGTTTTTTTACAATTGGAAACTCAAATAATGCATGAGTAAAATACTGACTTACATGCAAATAGGCAAATAAAGTTGTATAGCAACATTTTTCTTCATTAGCTTGCATAAAATTCACAAAATTCTGATTTGCAGGAACTTTATTAGAATATCCTTCAAATTCTGACATCACTGATGCCCTATCAAATTTCATATCATCTAATCGCTTTAAAAAAAGAGAACCTATTACATTTAAAACAATCAATCCAACAAATGCACTTATTACAACTAACCTTAATGAAAACTTTCTCCTTTTTGAATAAAGGAATACAATCATCCCATACAATAAAGGAATCATTAGTGCATTCCTAGAACCAGTCAACAGAGTTATAAGAGCAGTACTCAACATTAAAATCAAAGATAAAACTTTAATTTTTTTTGTATGTAGATTTCTAAAAATCATGTCTAGAGTAAAAGGTATAAAAGCAAAATATATCAAAAATGCAGAACATATTGACAATAAATTCCCACTTCCTTCTATTGCTGAATCAAAATTTTCTAACGTGCTATAAAAAAAAGACATTCCTCTTACAAACAACAAATCAATATATCTAAATCCGACTCCTAATATTCCAAGAAAAGTTGAAATTCGATAAATTTTTAAAATACGATCTTTTTCTATTATGACATTTAAAACCTTGTCTCTTATTCTATTTCTACGAATTAATTTAGTACCTAATAAAAACGAAGACAGAGCAAGTATAAGATAAGCCAGCGAAGCAACATCTAATGTATTAATAATATGAATAGGAGCAATTATTAATAATAAAAGGAAAAAGAAAATTGCAGTAATCACTGCTCTTTCTGGATTTATACAATATAAAAAACTGGTATTAATCTCTAAATTATACATAACTACCAACTAGTAAACTATCTTAATAAAAACAAACTCATACTTGTAACACTTTCTCAAAAGCAATCTTACACTGCTCAAGATTATTTTCGTCCATATTTATTTCATAAGGCATACCTGCAAAACTCGTACGAGTAATTCTATTAAGGAATGCAACTTTTTGCTTGTCATCAATACACGGAAATTCATTTTTCCGAACCATATCAATGCACAACTGCAAATCATTAAATTTTTCTAAAAAAATGGCATTTGCAACATCATTATAAAGCGTCCTCACTAATGTAACGACTGGCTTATTAGCCCATATACATTCCATGGTAATAGTTCCTGTAACAGTTATAACCATATCCACTTTCGGGATAATTTCATTCATACGTACATTATGATGAACAACAATAATTCTTTCTTCTTGTTGAATATAATCTATTAATTCCGAAGACAATTCATATTTCGATTTTGGGTTAGGTTTCACAACCAAATATATCCGTTCATCTGTCTCTTGAATGATATTTTTTATAACCTGTAATTGATTATTACATTTTCGTCCCCAAACATCTAAATTCGCTTCTGGTTGCATTTGCAATGGATATAGTATTTTAAATACTGATAACTCTATTTTTTTAAATTGATTATTTGCTAATTCGTTCCATCGCAAAATATTTCGTTTTTTACGTTTTTCCAAAAAATATTTCACAATCGGAGAAGGTGTATCATAACGTTCACCGCCATAATATGCTAAGGTCAATTTTATTAATTCTTTTAAACGAGCATAACGTGTTGAAAATTTTACTTTTTTCTTTTTCATGTAGTCAGGTACTATTGCTCGTCTTACAATATTATTGACTATTTCCATTGCATTCATTTCTGATAAAACCTCTTCACTACCACCATAAGGTTCTAGTGTATCATACTTATAAAAAGAAAAACGCCCAACCGGATATCTACAAGAACTTGGATGCAAATACAAAATATTATCACCTTTACAAATTTCTATCGTCAAAAGTTCATGAAAAGCTGTACTCTCACCAAACACTATATCTGGCTTGATTTTAATTATATAAGCTTTTATTTGCTCATAATAATATTCATAATGATTCGAAGAAGTTAACTCAAAATAATTTATCGCACGATCCGAACACTTAATTTTTTCAAATTCAATACGAGAATTAATTTCGTTTAAATTCTTTCTAACAGGATACGGAATAACATAAACATTCTTTCTTTTGGGTACAAAAGCATGATTCTCTACAATAAAATAAATTTCATGCCCATCTTTTTCCAAACGATTAGCCATTTCTTCCCAAAAATAAGTCCTATATCTATTTTCAACAAACAGAATTCGTCTTCCTATTGCCATTTCAAAATGTAAAATAATAAATTATAGTTACTACAAAAGTGATATATGTATATATACGACATCTCGTAAATAATATATTCCTACTTTTTAATATCTGTAATTGAGATAAATATGCGACACAAAACATTAAGACATTTAAGAATGTAAACAATTCTAATGTCATTTGCTGTTTGAATAATAACAATAACAAAGGGAAAGTTACTACTTGTCCTCCCAATACAATATTCATTTTATATATTACGTTCTCTCTGGAAATAATCCCTTCATTTAAAGCAATTCCGATCCAAATAGGCATCATCACACTCAATAAAATATAAAGTTTTGAAGATGAAAATATTTGCCTCCCATCTAACAGATAATTACTAAAAAATGGATAAATGCAGTAAATCAACAAACAAGCTAATAATACAACTATCATTAGGAATGAATAATATATATCTAAATTCTTGCTTGAAGATAAATATAATTTCTTAAAAAATGCAATATAACAAAACTGATAAATAATTACAGCAATACCTACATATCTAAAATACAAACTATAAATACCTACTTGTTCATATCCCATCAAATACTTAATATAAATACGAGAACTTGAAGTTAACCAAAATATAATGATTCCCGATAATATTAATGATGAACTATATTTCAATATATCAAAACACTCTTCTTTGCGATAAAAACACACCTTATTTTTACTATATTTAGAACAAAACAAGAATATCAATCCTCCTAAATAAATTTCCATTCCTATTCTTAAAGCCAACAAATAGGGGAAATGCATAATATAACAAAAAAGGATTACCAAAGAAAGTAAAAAATAATATCCTCCATCATATATAACCCCCAAGTATCCTTCATTATTAGACTTTAGGATTGAACTATATATTCGTTGTAATGAAAAAATTGCTGAAAATAAATATACAACATAAATTGTTGAAGAAATAACACCACAATAAAAAAGTATCAAAAAAGAGAAAGAAATAACCAAAAGAAAATAACCATATAAGAAAAAATAATATTCCTTCTGTAACTCTTGTCGTTTCAAAATAAAATATGGGTAAGCACCTCCAAGTCCTAATGATAAAAAAACGGCACAAACACTTCCCGTTGAATATGCGAATTCGATCTCTCCATATTCTCCTAAAGAAACAAATTTCACAAAAACGATAGGAGCTATAAAAGCAATTCCTTTGGATAATCCAAAAAAAAATATATTTTTCGACAAGTATTTTAATTTACTTTTCATAAATATACTCGTCAGTTTTATTCAATTTTTTTATTGCATCATCGGGTTCAAATTGTATATGACGCAATGCCTGGTTTACATACAATCCTTCTTCCTTAAGATCTTTAGAAACAATTACTCCAGCTCCAATTGTACAATTACTACAAATATTAACCCCTGCACAAATAATACTTCGACTTCCTACATACACGTTTTCTCCTATTATAACCCTACCGTCAACACGCCAACGTTGTCCATAATTATTTTTACTATGATAAAAACCATGAGTCCAAACTTGTGTACCCTTTCCCGCAAGAATCGCATAACGTCCTAAAAAAAAATCAGATGTCAAATCTATCGTATGAGCAACACCTATAATCCCAAAATCATCTAACCGACAACAAGTTTTCTTACCTTTTGTAGCATTCGTAATATAATTAAACTGATTTATAACACTCTCTTGACCTAATTTCAAACAAATATTTCCTTTGATTACATTAAATTTTTTAATGAAAGCTCCTAATCCCATGTGTAACTCCGTCGTAGAAATAAAATTACCATGCCCTATACGAGCATTATCTGCAAGTTCAATCTTGCTCACACAAATCCAAGAAAAACCAATCCGACATCCTTTCCCCATTCTATATCCCAAAAGTTTCAGAAAAAACACAGCGACAAACGATGGACTGAGAAAAATTATTAAAGCACATAATCTTTTTTTCATATACGCCGTTTCAATATATTTTTCTTATAATAAATACACAAAGCCCCCAGATAATTTGCATATATCAAAAAATAGGTATCTTTAGGTTGCCATTTACTCTGTTTAGCTATTATTTGACGAGCTTTGTATTCATGTCCAAAACGTTTACAAAAAGAATCCGGAGATAAAAGATCATTTTTTATTATTTCTATAATTTTATTCCCCAATGCTCCATTTAACATTAAATGTCCTGAAACAGAAACAGCTTTTGCACGTACCATTATATCCCAAGGTAACTCCGCTTCAAATGCTTTACGCAAGATATACTTATTTACTTTAATTCGCTTATTCTTGAATCCATCCAACCCATCGATCTCTTTGTTTGCATAATTCCAAGGAATCGTAGACTCAAATAAATTCAACTCATCTTGATAAAATGGCATCATCATAAATCCATTCACTAAACGCCCCATATCAACCATATAACGAATATCGTCCGTATACTGTTCCTGCCATTTCAATTTAACGATACGATTAAAGATTTCCCTTTCTGACATCCCACTTTTCAAATCTAACTGATAATAATCAGCTATTGAATTAAAATTAGTCAAATCATATTTCCAAGATTTATATTTCAACGGATCTACTTGAAATTTTCTTCGCAATAAAAATAATTTGTAATCTAATGCAGATAATAACAAGTGCGAATATTTAATTCTACGATTCGGTGAGTTATAAAATTTAAATATATAAGCAAAATTTTCATATAAAGATATAATCCATTTTTTTAAACACGAATCTGAGATTTTACCTTTAGATATATTTGAAATAACCCACTTATCAATACCATTAACAGATGGCGTATGTAATCTTGTATCTTGTCCCGCAAAATAATGCTCATTCCCATTTATTGTTCCTCTCATACGGTAAATCCAATTTCCAATAATCGGATTATTTACACTCATTATATCATCTTCATAATTTTCAATTAATTTGCAATCATTCGGACTGGTTTCAACTATCTCTAATTTATATCCCAAATATTTAGCAACTTTATTTGCATACAAAGTTTCATCTTGTGTTGTACCTTTTATCTTAAAAGAAATTGTATTTACATTATTTGGACAAATATTATGCAAAGAAGCTAACATTGCACACGAATCAATTCCTCCCGATAAATAAACAATATTATTATTTCCTATTAATTCTTCGTGAGCTACAATTATTTTATCCCTTAACAATGAAATATTTTCTTCCTCTGAAAAATTATTTTCTGTAAAAGAAATAGGCAAATCACTCCTCGTTTTTGAATATGTTCCACCAGTAATATTAAACTTCAACAAAGTTCCAATTTCTAATTCATGAACATCTTCATATATTGTATATCCATCAGGAATAAATTGTTGATATAATAGAAAATCTGTATACAATTTTGATAAATCTGTTGACATCATTGAAGCTACATAATGCATATTAGTAGAAATATACAACGTAGAACTAGTTTCATCATAACCATAGTACCCTGTCTTTATTCCAGAAATATCTCTTAATAAAAAAACTTCTTTCTTTTCAATATCAAATAACGCTATAAAGTATCCTCCGGCAAAAATTTTTTTAGCATTTTCATGATTAAAATCTACCACTAATTCACCATACTTTTTTTCAACATCTTTCAAATTATTACGTTCAAATCCATATGCTAAAAGATATTTCCCATCAATCTCTCTTTTAATTTCATCACACTTAACATGACTTATTTTAAGATCATTAAGATCAAAAATTATATCCATAATTTCTACAATTATAAACCATCTAATCAATCACTTCAGCAAATAATCTTGACCCTTTTTTCAAATCTTTATTTATCTTTCTACCTAAAATATCAGGCAAATACTTCGGGTGCATACCAAATCCTGGTCTTACGGATCGAATATTTTTTTCAGTAATCACATCTCCAACTTTCATGTCTTCTGCTACATAAAGAGACCGACAAAATTCTCGCCCTGATTTCATTTTTTCAGTCAACTCGTAAGAAACTTCTCCAACAGCACATTCTGCCACACGAATATCTTTTACCATCTGTGTGAATTCCTTTTCATCCATTGAAAATGATGCATCCGGTCCCCCGATTCGTTTATCAATGATGAAGTGTTTCTCTATCATCGTCGCTCCCATCGTCACCGCCACCAACGGAACAACACTTCCAAGCGTGTGATCAGACAATCCGGATTTCACTTGAAAACGCTCTGACAGGTCTTTTATCATGCAAAGATTAGCCTCTTCTACAGGAGCGGGATAAGAAGATGTACACTTCAATAACGTAATGTCATTATTTCCCACGGAACGACATGTATCAACCGCTAATCGAATATCACTTTCTGTCGCAATTCCCGTGGATATAATGATCGGTTTCATTTTACTTGCAGCGTATTCAATTAACGGAATATCTGTTATTTCAAATGATGCGATTTTGTATATAGGATTATTTAATGATTCTAAGAAATCCACCGCAACTTTATCAAACGGGGAAGAAAAACAAATTAAGCCCTCTTCCATGGCTATTTGAAATAACCCCTCATGCCATTCCCAAGGAGTATACGCTTCTTTATACAAATCATACAAATATTTTCCATCCCACAACGTACCCTGTTTAATTTTAAAATCATCCGTTTTACAATCCAATGTTATCGTGTCTGCCGTGTACGTTTGTAATTTCACGGCGTCAGCACCGGCACGTTTAGCTGCCTTGATGGTTGCAATGGCAGTTGCCTTATCTCCATTATGATTCGCAGACAATTCCGCTACAATAAACACTTTATTCATAATAATTTTCTTGTTTGTTCCTCACCTTTTCAATTTCAATCTCGCTGAAATATTTAGGGTTAAAACATCCTACTAGCACCCGATCCTCGTTACGCCCGTCTACCTGATAAAAACCTTTTAACCGACCTTCTATTAACCATCCTGCACGTAAATAAGCCTTTATTGATGCAACATTGGACTCATACATTCCACCATATAATTTCCGTATATCATAAACAGAAAAAGCTAATTGATTTCCTAGTTTTATGGCTTCTGCAGCCAAACCTTTTCCCAAAAACGAATAATCTCCTATTAAGGTTGCTAAATCAGATGTTCGGTGTACTTTATTTATCGGCCCCAACTTTAATGTACCGATTAATAACTCTCGCTGTATATCATAAATCCCGTAAGTAAATGTATTCCCCTCTTTTTTACCCTGCTCAATAGCCGCTATAAGGGAATCCCTAGTTATTACCTTTTGGGAATTCGTGTAATATTTCATCAATTGTTTATCCGAGAACCAAGCCATCACGCTATCCGTTAATTCATCTATCTCGATCTCTTTAATATACAAGTGTTCTCCTGTTATTTTTATCATATTAGATTACAATTTTTCAAATAATTGAATGTAACGTTCTTTTATACCATACATTATCGAACGATCAAACGGAGAAATAAAATCTAGCTTTTCCGGCATACTAAAAGATGAGCTAAGAAGATTTCCCAAACCGTACACGTAATGATTACCTGTCAAGTAATGATAAAATTCTTTTTGATTATCAACATAATAACCTGCATATATAGTCATTCCCATCACCAATGCTTCTATACATACCGTACTCGAAGAAAATATTCCAACTTTTGATTGTTGAAACAAATCTACAATATTGCTTGCCGATAGGTTTCGATAAAATTTAACTCCAGGAAACTCCGTTTCCACAATCTCACTTGCAGTCCCTAAAATCACGACTAATTTTTTGTCACCAATCCTACCGAAGAGATGTTCAAGTATTAATCTATTTAAATTAAACGGGTCTGCTCCCCCCATGCAAACAATGATATTATCCTGCTTGTTAGAAATTGCCTCCTGCTTGATTTTTAAAAAAGGTTCTCTAAGTAAAGCCCATTTTAAACCTAGACAATATCGTGTCCATGTTTCTCCCGAAAATTTATTTCTATTTACCATCCCATGATTTATCACAACATCAGCCACATAATGTTTATCATGGACATCATCAATACAAACTAAACAACATCCTTTTCCCTTGATTCTTTGCTGATAGGCCGTCGTGTAAAAATAATTATCAAGAACTACAATCTCGTCTCCCGTCAATAGTTCTAAAAAATCATTGAAGAACGTGTCTGTTTCCAATGATACATGTTTACACACCTTTCTCATCTCCTCTATTTGATAAGGAGTAGGACAGACAGTGTAAAACGTACACTCGAAATCGTCTTTCAACATATCAGCAAGTGCCAATGTTCGAGTAAAATGCCCATAACCAATATCCACACCTGCATCCGCTCTAAAATAGATTTTTCTATTCATTCGAACTGATTATCAAACTATACTTCATTTCTGCGAGTTGCCAATCAGTTGGAGTATCCAAATCTTGAACTTCCAATTCTGAAAGGATCAACCCGGCAGTATTCTGTCCCCAAAATGAACCGTTGGCGATAAATGATTTTACATTTGAAATATAAAACTGTCCAGCATCATGATAAATCACTTCTAAATCTTGACTACGAGTCATAAGATATTCTGGATGTACCATGAAAATTTTTCCTTCCTTCACATATAAACCTCGTTGAACTGGATACGAGAATGCCACACAGGTAAAAATAGAATCAATATCGTCTTTCAACATGGAGAAAGCCTCTCGGATTCGTTTTGCAGTTACAAAGGGTGCCGTGGCATAGATACAACAAACAGTATCAAAGGTTTGATCACGTCCATATTTCCCAAGAACTTCTAGAATCACGTCGGTTGTTGTCGCATAATCATTTGATGTTTTATCACCCCGCATGAAAGGAACGCTTGCCCCGTATTGTCTCGCAATACTTGCAATTTCATCGTCATCAGTGGAAACCATCACTTCATCAAACAAGCCGGATTGTAAAGCTGCTTCTATAGAGTAAGCTATAATCGGTTTCCCCATAAATGGTTTAATATTCTTTCGAGGTATTCGCTTACTCCCACCCCGGGCTGGAATTATTGCTAGATTTTTCATCTCTAAACAAATTCTAAAACTTTCTGGATAACGAACTCCTGCTCCTCGTCTGTCAGCGTCGGGTACATCGGTAAACTCAAACAATGTTTATAATATTCCTCTGCCACGGGACAATCCCCCAGCCTACTTCCCAATTCTCGGTAATAGGGTTGCAAATGAACTGGAACGTAATGCACTTGTGCGTAGATTTTATTTTCCCGTAAATAATTATACAATCCCAATCTATCTTTCACTTGAATAACGTACAAGTGAAAAGCATGTAACATATCCCCTGTGCGATACGGCATTTTTATCCCAGCGATATTTCTGAAAGCCTCGTCGTAACGATTAGCTATTATCTGTCGACGTTCCAATCCTGTATCAGCCCTTTTCAATTGAGAAATACCAAGAGCGGCTTGGAAATCAGTCAAACGATAATTGTAACCTAATTCCTGCATTTCATAATACCAACCTCCATGATTCTCATACAAATATAATGGATTCCTTGTAATACCATGTGTACGCAATAAAATCAATTTTTCGTATAATATTTTATCATTAGTCGTTACCATTCCCCCTTCACCCGTTGCAATATGCTTCACCGGATGAAAAGAAAAAACGGCAACATCGGAAAAAACACCATTCCCACAACATTGTTTTACCCCCTTACTATCCACAAAATATCCTCCTGGAGCATGACAGGCATCTTCAAGTATCCAAAGTCCATACTCATCAGCAATTTTGCGAACTTCTTCCATATCATGCGGGTAACCGGCAAAATCCACAGGGACAAGACCTTTAAAAGTTCCTTTTGGATAACTCCCCAACAACAATTTCAATTTCCGAATATCCATCAAGTAAGTATCACTATCTATATCACAAAATACAACTTCACCCCCACAATAGCGGATACAATTAGCACTAGCTGCAAACGTCATCGGAGTAACAATCACCTTATCTCCCGGTTTGACCCCCAAAGTTCTTGAGGCTAAATGCAGTCCTACCGTGGCATTATTCACGGCGACAGCATATTTAGCCCCGACATACCCGGCAAAAGTTCGTTCAAATTCTGCAATCTTAGGTCCCTGAGTCAAATAATCTGATTTGAGAGTCTCAACGACAGCCTCTATATCTTCTTCTGTGATATTCTGGCGTCCATAAGGTATAGCTTTATCTATCATCTCACCTCGAAGTTAGGATCAACAAACTTTTTGATATTCTCACGCATACTCTCTACCGTTTCCCACTCGATATTATTGTCCGAGCTATAATGGAAACCCTCCGGAACCAGAACAGCGTGATGATGTCGGATATATTCTTCACGGGAATGATTAAATGAAACAGAGGGCATAATAACATAATATTTGCCCAAATCTATCGTGTCTAAAGCATCCGTTACTGTTATCATCTCTTCATGCAGTTTCTCTCCAGGGCGAACACCGACCTCAACTTGCGGTAAATGAGGGGCTATCGCTGTTGCTACATCTTTAATATGATAAGACGGGATTTTAGGAATAAATATTTCACCTCCTAAATGGTGTCCGATAGCGTACATGACCAAATCAACTCCCGCTTCCAATGAAATATTAAAACGAGTCATCCGCATATCCGTAATTGGTAGCTCTTTCGCCCCGTGATTTCGCTTGTTAATAAAAAACGGTATCACCGATCCCCTAGACCCCATCACGTTCCCATAGCGAACCACAGAAAATCGAATATCCCTATTCCCTTTCATATTATTCGCTGCAACAAACAATTTATCCGATGTCAACTTAGTCGCTCCGTACAAGTTTATCGGGGCACAAGCCTTATCAGTAGACAAGGCGACTACGTGTTTCACGCCTGTTGCCAACGCTGCATTGATCACGTTTTGAGCTCCCTGCACGTTTGTCTTTATACATTCTTCCGGATTATATTCTGCTGTATCAACCTGTTTGATTGCAGCCGCATGAATAATAACATCTATACCTTCACAAGCCCGCTTTAAACGTTCTCCATCACGGACATCTCCTATAAAAAAACGTAACTGAGGATACCGATCATATGGATATTTTTGTTTCAACTCGAATTGTTTCAACTCGTCTCGAGAATAAATAACAATTTTTTGAACTTGAGGATAGTCTCGTAAAATGGTCTCTATGAATTTTTTTCCAAAAGAACCTGTTCCTCCTGTTATTAATACTGATTTATTATTCAACATAACATCATCAATTATTTCTTTTATTTTTTGTAATTTTCTTGTTAATATTTCTAGATATGCCAACTTAAGATGAAAAATATCTTGTTACTATATCTAAATTTCTTCATAACTTTTTACAGATAGAATTTCAAAATACAATACAACATCTTCGAATTTGTCTGAATTTTCACGAGAAAATAGTTCTTCAAACAATTCCATTCGTGAATCTATTTTTTCTTCTATATCTGTTACATTATTATAGAATTCTATTGCCCTAACTATTCGCCATAGAGCTAAGACTTTAAAATTTTGTTCATTTCCCCACTCTTTTATAATACTTTTAGCCAACTCCACACACTCCTCCTCCCCCGTAAAATAGTAATAACTACACAACAACCTACACATCTCCGGAGTTCGACAAGGTAATACAATCTCATCTCTACCCTCCGGGTATATAATCCCGTAAGCCGCATTCAACGCTATATCTAAAAAATCCATATCGGAATAAGTCAAATAAGCCTCCATCAAGTCGGCAATATGTCCAACTCGATCTTCCAATGTCACAGACGGATCTTGTATCAAATCCGCTAACTCTCCCGCTATTTCTCGAATCCGTTCATGGATGTCCCATTGGCTACCATACACGTCTTCCAACCACGGGTTTACTCGCACGATGGAATAAACCGAGATATACCCATGCAATAAGCCGGACAACGCGGATGGAGGAAAATCCCCGATCGGGATGGCCGATACTTTCTTGTACAAATCATTAAGATTCATCGCCACTATCTCTATTTTATTTTTTCTAGGAATGAACCCGGAATGTAAGAGGTTGCCACAGAAACAACCCCTTCCAGGCGTACTATTATGCGTTTATGCCCCTTTATGCGGAGCAATTCTCCTTCAAGTCCAATTAGCGGACCTTTGATTACCCTTACCCGATCGCCTCGCTTCAACTCTTCATTGATCACCTCCACGGTGGAATCTGAAAAGTCAAGCAAGAACATAAAATCACGCATTTGCTTATCGGGAACTATCAGCAAATGACGAGTTTCTAAGTCTTTCAGGTAAACGACGCTTAAACCATGTTCATTAAGTAACGAGAAAGCTGTTGTTTGATCCGTCCGAATAAAAATCAAATGAGGGATCAAGATTACCCGCACGTTTTTCTTCCCGAAAGAAGTCTCACGCACCTCATCACGCATGGCTAGATAGTTTTCTATCGCCAAGTGATCTAATCGCTTTTTAATCGTTAATTCCTGATTGATTTTAGTGTACGCCGCATACCAATGCATTTTTCTCGTACCCTCTGACATATTTTATAGCTTGTGAAATCTGGAAATTCTCGTGATTGGTTAATAAAAATTCAATATATCACGATTAATATAGATACGCTTCGCGCACTAACCTGTAGAATCAGGCTTAACGTTTTATGCCCATGTGCCTCACGCACCATCCTTAAACAGGTACAGCACGTAAAAACTGTCTTTGGGAAGAATTACATTCATTCCCACGCAAATAATCTGATTATACTGATTCTAGATATTGATCTAAAAAAACGATCGATTGATGATATTAACACATTTAATAATTTTTCATTTCGGGCAAATATGTCAACCGCTTGATGGTTAAAAAGAAAAAAAATATCTGCATTCCATTTGTAAGCATGAAAAATTAGTATATTTGCAACGCAATAATCGATCGTTTATTAACACAATAAACATTTTAAAATCAATCCTTTTTATTCTAATTTTCCCCTAGACAAATCTTTCGTTTCCCTATTGATACACAAATTTTAACTCACAAAAAAAACGGATGAGAAACATTACAATTATTCCCTCATCCGTGGTCATTTCTTAATTAAATATCCAGCCTCACGTTAATCTAAAATACCCCGAATCCGAAAAATGAGTACAATCCACCGAGCCAAAGAAATAAAAGAGATGGGCAGGATTTTGTTCCTGCAAAGGAAGCTCTACTATAGCACCTCCATCTCCCCGGCAATCGGGCAAGCGGTCGAATAAAGAGAAACGAAACGTCTCGTCATCATACATCAGGAATAGATACAAACGATCGGTTCCCTCTCCCTGCAGTTCATCCATTCCCGTTTTCCACGTGATAACAATCCCTCTCCTATCTTCCACTTTCACACACACGCCCAACGGTAAACGCAAATCCCCATAACTCATTTTTAAACGAGAAAAATCAAGGATACCCCCTTTCAGATTAAAAGCCGAATAATTCATCCGAATAAAGTTATGATACCCGGTCATGCCATCCGGACGGGGAGAAACCCGCCAAACTTCCCGCATAAATGTACCTTTAATAGCTCGATACAACATCACGACACACCGGAAACGAGCTCGCCCCAATTGTTGGCGGGGACTCACCACTTTTTTCTTTTTCGTATCATGTTTGATCCGCCGCACGTAACGACGATGATTCCGACAATAAAATAACAAATCGTCGATTCGCCCCAGAAAATTTTCCAAAGAAATAATATTCTTCTTATTCATACCATTATCAACTAAATAATTAAACTTACATCTATTCGTTATCTCCTCGTCATACTATCGCCAAAGCTGCCTTCCATAGAAACGAATAGATAACGACACCTTAACGAAAAGGATAACGAACAGATGTAAAAGGGAAACAAACCCAAGAACGTTCCTACCCAAGTATTACACAAAGGCAAGAATCTCCAAACACGAGGTCATTCTTTCAATAAATCATGAAACCGTTCCCACGGGAAAGCCGGACCCGGATCAAGTTTACGAGAGGTAATATCGGAATGGCCCACGATATACCGGATCGGGTAATTCCGTTTCAATACCCGACACGCTTCCACCAATGCCTCGATCTGCACCGACGGGTAGGAATGCCAATAGGATGCACGTCCCTTTTCAACAGTCGTGAAGACTTCATCAGGCATGATCTGTTTGTTGAACCAAGTAAACCACCCCTGTCCCCGACGATGCAAAGGTCCGGCATTATCCAATTCGATCCCGATCGAGAAATTGTTCACGTTCTGCCGTCCCTCCAAAGAACTATACCCGGCGTGCCACGCTTTCACGTTGAAAGGTAATAATTGTAGGATCTGTCCCGAACGGGCAATCACGAGATGAGCCGACACGGAAGTATCTGCCCTCGCCAGTAATTGAGCCGACGACATGGCATTCCCACCTCCGGTGTAGTGGATAACAATGGTGTCCGTGACGGGTAGCAAACTTGATTTTTTGTTACAATGCATCTGTTTCACGTTAGGTGCTACTAATTTGTGATTCTCAACTTCCATACTCACTTCTTTAAGAGGTTCTTGATTCTTTTACCTAATCCTTGAGATACCGATTCGAAGCTCCGACCGACAACATAACCACCTAACCCGATCTCCAACAGATCCCAGAAACGGGAACCATTATCAGGCAAAGGAAGCGGGGTGAATATCCCCAGTAACACGACAGAGGAAAACACGAGCATCACGATCGGACGCCACGAACGTTGCAGCCAGTTCCCCTGTGATTCGGAACGGATCACGGAAGATTGTTCCCGCTGCAAATCCGCCTCAAAACGGGAAAGCACTTCCGTCAAATTGGCTCGTAATTGCATTTTCTCTTTTGAAGAAAGGGTAAGCGAGTCAATCACGTCGCCGATCTCGCTTACCAAATTCGATAACATTTTCATCTTTTCATTTTTAAAAGTTCTACATTCGAGTAATAATTTCATTCCCAAAAATAGAACCCGTGAAAAGGGAAAATTGTATCATTTTATATTAAACACGCAACACCATGAATATAATCACATTACATGCAAAAAGTGATACATTCACACTCCACGCTAACTAATTGCCTTTCTGCACTTCTTCCTTATATTTCCTGCAGAAACGGTCCAAATTCAGAAAACGATTTTTACAATTAAAAACACGTTCTACCAGCAAATCCGGACGATCAGGTACTTTTATATTGAGTAAACGGCAAGTATCTTTCACTAATTGAGGCAAATTTATCTTACCGGAAATCCCTTCCAACTTTCGACACGCACACAACGCCACGCAAAAATGTGTTACCTCGGAAGTTTTACCGACAAAACGGTACGGGTAATCCGGAAAACGATCGTCTTCCCCGATAAATGTCCGGATACGGTTAAGCGATTCCCACTGAACCTGCAGGAAAGGAAGGACCCGCTTTTGTAGTGCATCGGAAGGAATTACCCAAATGCCATTATTTTTCCTGCAAATCAAATCCGGACGAGTTATTCGTCCATTCTTTTTCTGTTGAAATTGATTCCTAATCGTCAAAAGATGAGGTACTAGCATCTGCCGGTACTCCTTACCGATCACGCCACAAGGAAAAAACTCCACCAATTCGTTCATCAATTTCAACTCCAAGATCATCAAATGAGTCCTGTAGGCAGCCACATCCCGATGATGGTTAAACACATAGGTACACGTCGCATCCTTCGTCATCAAAACATTAACAACGAGTAATTCCCGCTCATAGTCCTCGAAAAAATTTGTATTCATATCTACTGTTTTTTCACGAGAACGCCGGATTCCACAAGCCATATATCATTCCGCATCCCCCATCGACACGATGGATATACCTTCAATAACAAATTCTAATTTATCACCACAATTTTAAAGAAAAAATAGACTATACCATATCTACACAGACAGGTTCTCGAATAAAACAAAGATATGATAATTCGATAGTGATTCCAAAAAAGAAAAACCTGAAAATGATAAACTCATTTTCAGGTTCCTGTACTTATGATACTAATCTCAATAATTCTCTACCAGTAATTCAAAAAATCCTTGCGGATGGAGACAAGCCGGACAAACTTTAGGAGCTGCAGGACCTTCGTGAACATACCCGCATTTGCGACAATACCATTTTACCGTTTTCGGACGTTCAAAAAGGATACCATCCTGCAAGTTTGACAAGAGTTTCCGATACCTCGTTTCATGATTTCTTTCCGCCTCGATAATCATACGGTACATCACGGAAATGTCCTTAAATCCTTCCTCTTCGGCTACTTTGGCAAATTCCGGGTACAAGTGATGCCACTCGTCATACTCACCCTCTGCAGCCTCAACCAGATTACTGGCCGTATCCAAGATAACCCCGGCAGGATAGGCGGCAGTGATCTCCAACATTCCACCTTCCAAACGACTGAAGAAACGTTTCGCATGCATCTCTTCTTGCAAAGCGGTCTCGTAGAATATGCCCGCTATCTGTTCGTACCCTTCTTTTTTCGCTACTTCAGAGAAAAAAGTATACCGATTTTTTGCCTGCGATTCCCCGGCAAACGATTTTAAAAGATTGGCCTCTGTTAAAGTACCCTTTACACTTTTGTTCATGGTTTTTCCTTTTCTTTACGAAAAGAAAAAGTTACAAGTTACAGGTTTGCTGGCTACAAGTTAAAATCTAGTTTGAGTCTAAATAACCTGCAACTTGTAACCTGCTAACTTGTATCACTACCACGGGACTTGTTCCCGTGGTAGTATAAATACCCCACATTTTAAGCATTTCTCTCCTTTAGTTGCAAAATATTAAGATATACTTTTGTATGCAAAAGAATTATGACGAGTAATTTTTCCATATAGAGTTAATTATGTCAGAGATTTTAAAGAAGTTACAAAAAGATATTCATTTCATCGAAGGGCTAAATAGCTGTATGAATTGTGGGGTGTGTACGGCAATTTGTCCGGCAGCTGAATTCTATAACTATGACCCGCGGGTGATCGTGGAAACCGTGCAACGGGGGAATGAAGAAGAGATCGAAGAATTATTGAAAAGCGACACGATCTGGTATTGCGGGGAATGTATGTCTTGTAAAACCCGTTGCCCACGCTGCAACACGCCGGGCCTCGTGATCATGGCATTAAGAAAAATATCGCAGGAACTGGGATATTTTGTCTATTCGGAAAAAGGACGTCAGCAATACGCGCTTAAACACGTGATCGGGGAATCCATCCTCAAAAGAGGATATTGTGTTACCCCCGACTTGGTGAAACCGGAAATGCACCCGGAGCAAGGCCCCGTATGGGAATGGATATACGAGCATCTGGACGACGTGTACGAACGTATGCATTCGAATTACCGTCAACCGGGAGCCGGGGCTTTACGGGAAGTGGATTCGGAAAGCATGGATGAGTTACGAAAAATCTTCGACGTGACCGGGGGAACCGAATTCTTGGAAAAAATTGACAGTTGCTCTCAACACGTGGCCGACGAAGAGAAAGTTGATCTGGAAGAGGCTTATTTCCTGAAAACATACATGGAAAACAGCGGGAAACACCAGTAGAAAGATAAAAGTTTAAAACTAAAAGATAAAAGTTTAAAACGAATTCAAGCAATTAACAGGAACTAAAATAGCGAGATGAATTTAGAGGGTAAACAACAGATATGGAAGGATTATCAGAAAGAGATAGCCGATGATCACTATTTTTACGCGAGAAGTTGTATTCGCCAGACTTTCTTCCCGGGTTCGGAATGGGCTTACCTGGATATTATGAAGAATAAACTGGCGAAAGATGTTATTGATGATCCGCGACACACGACTTGCACCGGGATCGGTTATCATTCGGACATCGTTCCAGCAGAGACAATCATGACGGTAGTCGCCCGACATTTTGCCCTTATGACCGAAGCCGGGTACGAAAATATGACTCCCTCCTGCATCACTTCTTTCGGTATTTATACCGAGATTCTGGAGACATGGCACCATCACCCGGAAGTAGAAGAAAAAATCAGGGAATTCCTTTGGAAAGCCACCAAACGGGAATTTAAAAAACCTAGAAATCTTGCTCACACATCAGACATAATCTATAAGTTCAGAAACGAGATCGCTGCCCAGGCAAAATACAAGCTGGTAGATGTTCACACCGGAAGGCCTCTTCGAGGGGTGGATCACATCGGGTGTCATTACTCGAAAATGTTCCCCACGAAAGGGATCGGAGGTGCCGAATTTCCGGCCGTGTTATCCGGTATGATTTATGCCTGGGGCGGCGATGTAATCGATTACCCGGAAAGAAGACATTGTTGCGGTTTCGGTTTTCGCCAATATCTCGTGATGGCCAACCGGGGATATTCCGTGGCCAACTCTAAAAAGAAATTTGAATCCATGCAACCTTACGAACCCGACTTTATCGTGGCAAACTGCCCGGGGTGCGCCATGTTCATGGATAAATGGCAATACACGATCAGCGAGATGGAAGGCACCACCTACGGACAGGACGGATACGGTATTCCCGTGCTGACTTACGAGGAACTCACGGCACTTGTCCTGGGGTATGACCCGTGGGAAATCGGGTTGCAGATGCACCAAGTTTCCGTGGAACCCCTGCTGGATAAAATGGGAATCCCGTACGATCCGGAAGCCAAATTCAAAAACATCCGGGGAGAGGACATCGGGGCTCCGAAATGTCCCACGTACTTGAGAGTCTCAAAATTATAATGTTAAACCACAAAATTGGAAAAAGAATCATGAAGTCATTCATTTTCAACTTTCAATTTTCAATTTTCAATTAATATATGGCAAAAGTCATCATCATCGGAGGAGGCCCGGCAGGCTGCGAAGCCGCACATCAACTGGCAAGTCAAGGAATCGACGTGGAATTAGTCGAGAAAAATAACGAGACTGGCGGTAACCTGAATAATTGGTATCAATTATTTCCTGACCGAAAATTCGCCAAGGACCTCAACGACATATTAAAGCAAAATTTGAATCACCCGAAAATTCAGTTGCATTTAGGCATGGAACCCCGGAAGATCGAGAAGAACAAGGAGGGGAAATTCCTCGTACCTCTCAGTGATGGCAGCTTACTTGAAGGTGACTCCCTGCTAGTTTCCACGGGATTCAAAATTTTCGACGCCCGCCGCAAGGAAGAATACGGATACGGAATATATGAAAACGTGATTACTTCCGTGGAACTGGAAAACATGTTCTACAACCATTCGATCAAGATGGCAAACGGGAATACCCCCAAACGTATCGGCATCATCCATTGCGTAGGCTCCCGTGACGAAAAGGTATGTAATTACCATTGCTCCAAGCTCTGTTGTATCACCGGGGTAAAGCAAGCTATTGAACTTCGGGAATTATTACCCGACACGGAAATCTTTTGTTTCTACATGGACATGCGTATGTTCGGACCGGGCTACGAGGAGATGTACCGGGAGGCTCAGGAAAAATACAATATCAAGTTCGTGCGAGGCAGATTGTCTGAGGCCGCTGAGAATCTCAACAAGCAATTACAGATCAAGGTCGAAGACACGCTTGTCGGGAAACCCTTGCGCATGACGCTTGACATGATGGTCCTGTTGGTCGGTATGGAATCCTCGGAAGGCAGTCGCCAGATGGCAGACACGCTAGGCTTGAACTTGGCTCCCAATGGCTTCATCAAATCCCAAGACCCGCACTATCGCAACAACAACACGAACGTCGAAGGCGTTTTCGTGGCCGGATGCGGAAGTGCCCCGATGAACCTGACCGACACGCTGGCTGATGCCCGCTCGGCAGCCATGAACATTATAGAATACGTGAAACTTAAAAAAATTTTGTGATTGTCGATTCCAGGATTCAGTGATTAAAAAGAGCGTTGGATAGAGGGGAAAAATCAATGAATCGGAAATCACTAAATCAAGAAATTAATAGGATTTAAAATTAAGAGATGATCAATTTTTGGGGTTATAGCATATCGGAAACACGAAGTATCAATTACGATACGAACGACAAATCCATGACGGAACATATTGCACGTGTCGTTCCCAGCAGCAAATTATGTATTGGTTGTGGCGGATGCACGGCAGGATGCACGGCAGGAAATCTCACGGACTTTAATATCCGGAAGATACAAATGCTCATGAAACGAGGCGAAAATAAAGAGGCGAAAGAACAATTACAGAAATGTATGTTGTGCGGGAAATGTATGTTGATCTGTCCGAGAGGTGTGGAAACCCGGAAGATGATTTTAGAAATGCTCAACTATATAAAAACAAAATTGAAAAGCTGAAACCAATTACTATGCAGCAATACGAATACACGAACAAAATATATTACGATCACTTTGTCCTGCCGTTCACGATCGGTCTGGTCGTGCTACTGGGGTACTTGTGTGTGAGATACTACAAGTGGATCAAGAGCTTTCCGAAAGAAGAACGTAAAAAAATTCGCAAAGGCTTGTTCAGCTTTAAAACCATTCGTTCCGGCTGGGAAATTTTCCGGGAAAGTTTGTTGCATCACAATATATTCAAAACGAACCCGATGCTGGGATACATGCACATGACCTTTGCTTTCGGATGGTTCTTGTTGATTGTTGTCGGGAAAATCGAATCTATGGTTTATCATACCAGTGCTTTCAACCCACCTTATTTCGCTATCTTTTTCCGTTATTTCCATCCGGCAAAAGAGACATTCCCGTACAGCGAGTTTTTCGCGTTCTTGATGGACTTGATACTGACGTTCCTGTTAATCGGGATCTTACTGGCTGTCACCAAACGTTTCTGCTCCCGTATTTTCGGCATGAAGAAGACCACGAAACAACGGGCTTACGATTTGCTTATACTAACCGTACTCTGGCTCATTTTCCCGGTACGTTTTCTGGCTGAAAGTTTCACAAGCGGCCTGAATGGTGGGGGTAGTTTCCTCACGCACAATGCTGGTGACTTTTTCAGCGGATTTCTACCCTTGGAAAGTCTATCTTATCCTGCCTGGTGGCTTTACTCCTCCTTGCTTGGCCTATTCTTCCTACTATTACCATTTTCCCGGTATATGCATATCCCGACTGAAATGGTCTATATCTTCCTGAAAAACTGGGGAGTAAAACAAGGCAAGGAATATAACGGATTCAGTGAAATACAGGTTAATTCCTGTTCCCGTTGTGGAATATGTATCAACACCTGCCAACTGAACACGTCATGTAATATAAATGATACCCAACCCGTCTATTTCCTTCGTCGCCTGCGCAATCACGAAGAATATGCCCAACAAGCAGAAAACTGCCTGATGTGCGGACGCTGCGAGGATTCATGTCCCGTGGGTATCAACTTGAATGCCATCCGCCAAAGCAAAAGACCGGATATATCAAGAGTTACAAAAGACACGTATGCTTATGTGCCCCAACCGGAAGTGAAACCTGCTAAAGTCGCTTATTTTGCCGGATGTATGAGTCACCTTACCCCAGGCATTATAAAATCCATGCAACAGATTTTCGAGAAAGCAAAAGCGGACTACACGTTTATTGATGAACAAGCCGGAGTATGTTGCGGGCGTCCATTAGCTCTTTCCGGGAACTGGAAAGCAGCACAAGTAGTCATGGACAAAAACCTGCAAATGATCGACGCCTCACAAGCAGACATTTTGGTCACCTCCTGCCCGATCTGTTACAAAACGTTCAAGGAAGATTACCTGTTGAATATAAAAGTCATGCACCACACAGAATATATCGACATGCTGATCCGGGAAGGAATATTAAAGGTTAACACGCTTGATTTGAAAACCGTATTCCACAATCCGTGTGAACTGGGGAGAGGCTGTGGTGTGGTGGATGCTCCCGAAAGTGTACTGAAACAAGTAAGTCAAAAGATTCCGACAGCTTATGACGGGAAAAAATCACTCTGTTGCGGGGGAAGCTTGGCAAACACAGCTATTGATGCCACGCAAAAAACTAAAATCAGTAGCGATACCGTGAAAGCATATGCGGCATACCAACCGGATATAATTGTCACGGCTTGTCCCCTATGCAAAAAGACTTTGGGTAAAACCTCACTGGAAATCCCGGTAAAAGATATAGCAGAACTGGTTGCAGAGGCCTAAAAACAAAAACGGGATTCCTTGTTCGAATCCCGTTTTTAATTTTACAAAAAAGAAGTTAATCCTCAAGTTCTTCTTTTACCCCTTCTATCTGTTCCACATTCAAATCACTTTCATTACTATTTGCGGCAATATCATAATGTGGGAGCGGATTTTTCTGCAATTCTATATTTTGTTCCCGATGCACGCAAACATCCATCGCCAAATAAAGAGCATTACGAAGTCCTTGTTCATCACCCAGATTTTGACCTACAATATCATAATGAGGATCGGTTAAAGACATTGAACAGATCACAGGTAACCCGGCAATATAACAAGCGGCACTTTCTTCATCCACTGACTTAAATGCCACAACCCCCTGATCGTAATACATGGCAAGAACAGCGTCAAATTTCTCGTACATTCTCTCCGAGAAGAAACGCTCGGCAGAGAATGGACCAATGGCCATAATTCCCTCTTCCCGGGCTCGATCAATCGCCGGAGTAATAATATTCACTTCTTCATCTCCATTCTGACCGCAATTTACCTGCGGGTTTAATCCCAGAACAGCGATTTTTGGTTTCAAAATAGTAAAATCCTGACGCAAAGTATCATCCAGCAAGGTTAACTTCTTGAAAATATTCTTTTGTGTAACCTGATGCGGCACATCCCTCAATTTAACCTGTTCGGTCACGAAACCCATCTTCATCTTTTCGCTCACCAAGATGGACATAATATCCGTGGTATTATAACGCTTACCCAAATATTCCACCAAAGACCCGGCCTCTTCCGTAAAGAATGCATTCGGTCCCTGGGGAGCCAGCGTCAACACATCAATCTCGTCCCGATCCAACTGATCCAAGGCATATTTCAAGGCTATCATGGTAGCCTGATCTGATTCGGGTGTCTCTTTTCCAAGATCAACCTTCACGTTATCATCCACGCAATTGATGATATTGGATCGTTTCCCGTTGGCCTCACCCGGCTCACGAATCGTATTTAAACTGAAGTTTTCAATATTTAATACCTTCCGGTAGTAGGCTGCCACTTTAGGCGACCCGTATAGGATAGGAACACACAACTCACAAATTCGATTCTCTGCCAACAATTTTATGATCAACTCATAAGATATTCCGTTTACATCCCCATGCGTGATTCCTACATTTAATCTGTTTTCCATAGTTCATTTCATTTCATACTATGGACAAAGATAGTAAGATTTTGTGTAAAAATAATAGAATGACGTGCAATAACGTCCACAAATGACGACATCAACGCTCCGGACAGAAAAAGAGGGAGTGCCGGACAATTACAGCCCGACAATCCCTCAACCTTCCTACTTATCGTTTATTCTCCGAATACTTCCTTCAACTTCGCATCTATTGGCTCGGATTCACCCACTGCACGTACAACAATTTTCCCATCACCATCAATCAACACTTTAGTCGGGAATGCCGTGATGGCATAGTCTTTCACCACGTCACATTTATTCTTTCCCTCGTTATTCAGGATCTGCGTCCATGTCATACCATCTTCCTCAATAGCTTGCAACCATATTTCACGAGCTTTGGAACCGTTTTCTGTTGCAACATTAATAACTACCAAACCTTTATCCCGGTATTTTGCCTCGATTTCTTTCAGGTGAGGGTGTGAATCCCGACAAGGACTACACCAAGAACCCCAGAAATCCAGTAACACATATTTTCCCCTGTAATCCGACAAACGTATGGTATTTCCATCCTTATCTACTTTTTCGAAATCCGGGGCAATAGCACCTACTTCTGTACGCAAGGCAATGTCAATGGCTCCTTGTATCTCCTTACCCAAAGGCATTTCCCGCAAGGCTTGATCGAAAGCTGCAAAAGTAGCCGCATAATCCTTCAAAGTGAAATCATTACGCATTCCACTTAAAAGATACATGGCCGCATAACTGGACGGATTTTCTTTGATAAAACGGATTTTTTCTTCTTTCTCTTTTTCAGCTAAAGCCATCCGTTGCTCTCCTAAAGCAACCTTCTCGTCTTCAGTTACCCCTGAAACGTATGATTTACGCAACAACTCAAACATCTCGTATTCCAAAGGCAATGTTTTGGCATACAACTTCATCAAGTCATTGTTCCACGCTCCACCTTTCCATTGCAACTCCGGCCAACGGGCATTATCCATGTTTATCTCCAATTTCGTCCCCGGCTCCATGAATAACGTGACACTCGGTCCGGGTACAACTCCCATACCCGACGGAATAATATTATGCGGGTCTCTCGATACGAGCGAAGCAACAACCGGTTCCTGCAATTTCTTCCGGTAACTCAATTTTCCATTTTCCACCCGGATCGTGTCCAATATAAAATCACCGTTCGTCTGATAGGCACAAATCAAAACCTCCTTCGGATAAGAACTGATTGTTCCCGTGATCACAAACTCGTCTTTCGGAATGGAATTGCACCCTGTCAATAGGGCTACAATTCCAAGTAAAAATACCATTTTCATTATTTATTATTTTTAATTTTATCCAACTTCCCGTGAATACGTGCAGCAATAGCATCATTCCCTGCCGGCATTTTATCCAGCGCTTTTTCTATTTGCCAAAGAGCCTCTTTCTGGTATCCCATCTTGTATAACACCTCGGCCAACGTTTCATAGCAAGTGAAATTACCGAATAACGTAATTGCTTCCAATGCCCACGTCATGGCCTTATTCAGCAATTTTTGATCATCCGAGAGACGGGCAACATTAGCCGCAAGATCACGGAAATTAAACGCCAATGAAGCTGACTCATTGATTCCGGCAAACTGAATCGTAAAAGCCAATTGCTCCGGGGTCTGAGATGCAAGTCCTGATGCATCCTTGATTAATCCCTGCAAGAATTGCATGTATTTTTCCTTGTCCCGTTTCAAACAATCTTTTTCCTCTTCAAAAAGAATATCCGCATGTTTCTCTGCCAATTCCTCAAATCTCGTCCTGTCATCAATAGCGGCATAGTATCCGGAACGACTTTTCACTTCCTCGTTTGCCACATTCACTCCCAACTTCCCATTCAAGAAAGCCATCACCTTCAGGTAGCTGTTAAAACGTTCTTCATTTTTCTCTTTCACGGCACGACGATAGGAATACGAACCCATGCTATAACCCAGAATCTCGACCATCTTTTGATTCTGCATTCCCGTCATCTCACGAATACGCTCCCAATTCTTCATGATAAAATCAGCACATGCTCCTCCGGCATTTAGCTTATTCTCATAATCAAATAACTCTTTCAAGAACGTGGTATCCATCAAATTTTTCTCTTTCTCGATACTCACGTATTGATCAAAAATATCCGCATTATCCAATTTCGCCCGGTTACGCTTGGCAATGTATCCTTTCACGAAAGATGCGTTACCCCTTTTCTTGGCGTAGAGAGCTTCCCACTCCTCAATCGTCCGCTTGTCAGAGAACTCTGCCAAAGCTATTTTCCCCTCTTCAATAAACTTTTCAGCAGGCATATACGCTCCGGAACGGTAAAATAATTTCCCGTTCCCATCCACGTACAAATAAGTAGGGAACGACATAATCTGGTATGTTTTTGCCACTTCCACACCATCCCCTTTCTCACAATCCAGTTTATAACAAATGAAATTAGCATTATAAAAATCCCCGACTTCCTTCAACGGGAAAACCTCGCTCACCATCTTTTTACAGGGACCGCACCAGCTGGTATAATTATCCACGAACACCAATTTGTTTTCCTTCTTGGCAATTTCCAGAATTTCTTTCCAACTACCTTCACGAAACTGGATACCTTGCGCCAGCAACGATATGGAGAATCCACACAGTATTACAATACTCAGAACTAATTTTTTCATCATATACCTTACTTTTTATTTTAATAATCATTCTGTACTAACTTATCATTCAATAGCAACTCCTCGGCTGGAATCAAACATACCGTCCGACGGGATGTTTTAGGGTCAATCTCATTATATTGCGCTCCCGTGTAGTTACTATAAGACACGGACACTTCCTCCCGTTTCATAGTCAATCCGTTACGTACATAATCATAGTACGTCAAAGCCTCAAAAGCCAGCTCCCGACGACGTTCCATGAATATTTCTTCAAACAGGTCGTTTCCGCTTAATCCGGATAATTCTTCCAAACCTGCCCGATCACGAATCTCGTTCAAATCTCGTAAGGCCTTTGCGTCCTCACCCAATTTAGCGTAAGCCTCTGCCCTGTTCAAAACAACCTCTCCGGCACGGATAAACACGGAAGGACAAATGAAAGAGTAGTAATCATCGAAGACCCTATCCGCTCCCCCGTTATATTTTGTTGTACTGAAACGTCCTGCATGTCGCACGGAAGGTTCCGTGAAATACTGCCACCGCAAATCGTTCTCTTTATCCATGATTTTCTCGTAATCACGTGAAATTTCACAACAATACACGCTAGTGCTAGCCTCTGACTCGTAACCGCTCCAAGAATAATAACCATGTACGGCATTACCTACACCACTCGGAAAATTACCCGTGAAGAAAGCGAACAAAATTTCTTTATTCGTCTTCGGATTATCATACAAATCTTTCAATTCTTCCCCACGCAAAACCTCCACCACATCATTTACCAAACTAAAAGTAGAATCGGCATAAGCAGCCGCCAAACGATTGTATTCCTCATCGGGACTCTCCGGTAATCCCCCCATATACAGATACACCCTGGATAACATTCCAAATGACGCTACTTTATTAGCAAACGTGCGATCCGAACGCTCATCCGGCAAACAAGATGCCGCCAATCTGAAATCAGCAACGGCTTGTTCAAAACACTCCCGCACTGTATTACGAGGTAACATATCCGCGGTAGCCTCAACATCCAAAGGAATTCCCAAATTCGCATCCGGATTATCCCAAAAAGGACGACCAAATACATTCGTGGCATTAAAAATCATCAACCCGCGTAAAAAAGCATTTTCCCCTTTCAAACGAATCAAATCACGCTTCTCATCCGGATTCACCGTTTCCTCGAACAATTTATCAATAGCAATGATATTACGTGAAGCCCCCAATATTAACTGTTGACTTTTTGCCCACATCGCCCATGCGTATGACTGGGATTTCTGATCACTGTTCAAGAAGAAATGAGCATCCGGGGCTCGCAAATAATCAGGAGAAGTCATAAAACTGATCTGGGCCGGAAAAGCCTCCGCAAAAATGACATTATTCCCCCGGAATTCACCCAACACGTGATAAGAACCGTGATAATGATGTGACTCCGAATACCCTCCGGCCTGCATCAAAAATTGTCCGTACAACCCCGAAGTGGCATTTACTATATTATTGAAACTACTCAGATAACTCTCCGCCTCTGCCATATTATGCGGGCGCATTTCATCAAGCCGTCCGTTACAAGCGAACAAGAATAGAGCTCCGATAAGTAAATATCTCTTTTTCATAACTTTCTACCGTTAAAATGTAACATTCAAACCAAATATAAAACGTCTTGGTGCCGCCCAACCGCCAACATTCTCCGGATCCATACCTGCAAAGTATTTGGACGCAAACGTATAGACATTATCACAACTAAAGCTCAAAGCGGCAGACTGTACACAGATTTTTTTCATCCATTGTTGCGGGAAATTATACGTCAACCGGATATTCGATATCCGTAAATGACTGGCATCCGTGTAACAGAAAGAAGTCTCGTGATTCAGTTCTTGCACGAAAGCCGGATCGGCATTTACCATCGGGATATCAGCTTTATCCCCCGGCTTTTCCCATATCTTCAGCGAGGAAGGCACCTTATGGAGATTTGATGATGTCCATGACGTTCCTGACGTATATTCTGCCAAAACACTATTGTACACCTTGTAATTCAAACTATACGTGGTATGCAAGTACAACTCCCAACCCTTATAAGTAAACGTGTTCGTGAAACCACCCCAATAAGGCGCACGTGACAAACCGATATTCACATAACTCAGTTCTCCGTTACCAAGCACGGCTTCCGACAAAGAACCCACGATATTCGTGCTACCGTCTTCTTCCACCCGAGCATATTGGGCAAAACCGGTCTCCGGATCAACTCCCGTAACTTTTACTCTTTTCAATTCGTCGATATTATCACCTTCATAAAATGTTTTGTAACCACTACGAGTTAATTTCTCTTGATCCAACTTGGTCAATTCATTATCATTATAACTGAAAGTCAATGTCGTAAACCAGTTAAAATCTTCGCCTTTCATCGTGTGCGTGTTCAATACTAATTCCACACCCCTGTTCTCCATTTCACCCACATTCTGGTATTGTCTTCCCACGCCATTTGCAGCCGGCAAAGTCGTACTCATGATCAAATCACTATTCCGCCGTTTATACCAATCCGCCGATAATGAAATACGATTATTCAATAACGCCACATCCACTCCAATATTCAGATTATATGCCGTCTCCCATGACAACTGATCATTTCCCAACTGGTTAATCGTCGCCCCGTAAGCCGATTGATAAACCGGGTGGTTTCGATAATAATCAAACGTCGTGTTACTTGTACTATAAAGCGTGTAGTTCAAGTAATCCATTCCCGCCTCTTTACCTGACGTACCATAACTCATTCTCAATTTCAGGTTAGACACCACGTCCTGACGTGCCATAAAAGCCTCCCGAGAAACAAGCCATGATCCACTAAATGAATAGAATGTTCCATAGCGATTATCCTTACCGAAATTCGTTGAACCATCCGTACGGAAAGAAGCCGAAGCCATATATTTACCTGCATAATTATAGTTTACTTCCGAAAATACAGAGAAACTACCGGACTCCCGCTCTGCACCCGTCGGTATCACACCCGGATTTGTTTTATCCCCTTGTTTCGAAAAACCACCAACATTACGTTCTCCGGCAATGATCTGGTCATACATTTCAATACGTGATGAACGAGTGTGGCGTTCATACCATTCCTGTCCTACCAAACCATTCAAATTATGCTCTCCAAAACTATATTGCAAGCGTAAAATATTGGACGTCAAGAAAGTCCAGCTCCGTTCATCATCCACCTTTAAAACACCATTACTCATCTCATTACGGCTATGATTACCATTATAAGTACGACTATCCAAATAATCATTTGTATTGACATTCGTCAAAGTCAATGTATTTGTCGAAGAAAATGTGATCCACTTGAAAGGTTTTAAAGTTGCAGAAAACGAACCGAACAAATTATTCTTTAAATCCGTCACGTTATTATATTTATTATCCTGCAACGGATTTGCCAATGGAGTCGGGTCTATAGTATAATTTTTCCAAGATTTAATATTGTACTTCAATGTCCCATCTTCATTATAAGGTGTCAGCCAAGGATGGTAACTTTCCATGGAATCTCCATCAGAATTGGCTGTAATATTTTTCTCGAACGTACCGCTCAGATTCACTCCAAATGACAAATATTTCATTACATCAAAATCTAATCGCAATTTGAACAAATGCCGTGTCAGGTCATATCCGATTTGCGTTCCCTCCTCATCATAATAGTTATATGAAAAATAATACTGGATCTTATCTCCACCACCCCGGATGCTCATCGCTACATCCTTACTCAAGCCATTACGATAAACCAAATCTCGCCAATTTGTCGTTTTCGTTACATCAAAATTATTATATAACGTTCCCAACGTATCCTGTATGAAAGTTTCCTGATTGGCATATTTTGCACGCAAACTCTCATTCGTATTCCACCAATTGCGCAATGCCATCTTTCCATAATCCAGCAACTCCTGTGAATTCATATACTCCAATTTTCCAAAATTCGGAGTACTGATACCTAATTTCATATCCAACGCAACTGTCATACGATCTTTCGCCCCCTTTTTCGTTGTCACTACGATCACACCTGTCGCGGCCCGGGAACCGTAAATAGCGGTAGAGGCCGCATCCTTTAACACTGTAATATCCGCAATATCTGATGGAGACACCACCCCGTTAATACTCGTGTAATCGGTGATCACACCATCTATCACGATCAAAGGAGCTGAAGTCGTCGTGGATAAAGCATTCGAACTATACAACGTTCCTGTACCACGTAATAATAAATTCCCATCACTTCCCGGAACACCGCTACTACCCGTAATCTGTAATCCTGTCGTGTGACCTTTTAACGCATTCATCAAGCTACCACCCGTGGCCGATTGAGCGATATTCTTTCCCCGGAATTGTTGCACCGCACCGGTCATCTCACTCACCTTTCGAGTCGAATACCCCGTAACGATTACCTCTTCCATCTGTTCCACGTCTTCCAAAAGAACTACATTAAGCACTTTCTGGCCTGAAAACTTCATCTCTTGCGGTTTCATCCCCACGAAAGAGAAAACGATCACCACACCTTCTTTTGCTGGTACTTTGATCTCATATTTTCCATCAATATTCGTAGCTGTACCTACTGACGTACCTTTTAACATCACCGTCACACCCGGTAAAGGCTTACCACTCGCGTCCTTAACCTGCCCTTTCACCACTTCCACGGCAGGTACAACGGGAACCGCTTTTGCCCGTGTAACCACAACAACCTTATCCACCACCTCATAATTGTACCCATTCTCCCGCAACACGACATCCAAAATCTTTTCTACCGTTGCATCTTTCAACTTCAACGTCACCACATCATCTACCCGAACAACACCTTTCCGGTAGACAAAATCATACCCAGCCTTCTCTTTCAGGTAATCCAGCACAGCCCCAATCGTGCTGTTCGTGAAATCCACATCCAATTTCTTCCCTTGCGAGAATCCCGCCGCGCTGACCGTATTTATCACGCAAACGAGTAATAATACCCTTAAACCCATAGCAATCAATTTTTGCGGCAATCTTATCCAATAAGGATTGCCCGTTCGTCGATTTTTTTTCATAACTTTGTAAAGCATTTAATTAAACATTCATCTGAGCCAACAGATGTTTATTTATGACGAGGAGAATCTTGCCGGATTCCCCTCTTTTTTATTTGAAAACGATCACCGTCCTTTCTTCTATATCAAATTTCACCTCATTTGTTTTTTCCAAAATATTCAGCACCTCTCTCAACTCTGTATACCGCGGCACAACTCCTTTAAAGATAATGTTTTTCAACTCTTCATCCCGGTATACAACCTCCATGTCATACCACCTTGCAAATTTTTGCATGATCTGCTCCAAGGTTTGCTCCTCGAGAATAAACATTCCCTTTTTCCAAGCAATCACTTTCTCTACATCCACTTCCTGTTTGTCAAGATGCCCGTCCCGACAATCCAACATACTCTGCTCCCCAGGTGCAAGTACCATATTTTCCCCGCTATCGGTTTCCACCTTTACTTTACCGGTCACTAAAGTCGTGTAGATTGCCGCCTCATCCGTGTACCCTGACACGTTGAATTCAGTTCCCAACACCTCTACTGTTTGTTGCAATATTTCTACCCGAAAAGGCATTTCTGTATCCTTAGCCACTGCAAAATAGGCCTCTCCCTCCAAGAACACCCGTCGTTCTTTTCCCACAAACTCCACCGGATAACGTAACTTACTCCCGGCATTCAACCACACGGTAGTCCCGTCCGCCAAGATCAAATCAAACTCTCCTCCCCTCGGAACCTCTACCTCATTATACACTAATTTCTTTCTTTTTTCCCCCTCGACCTTTCCTTGCCCCGCGTACGATAATCGCCGCTCATCAATCTTCACGGCATCCACGCCTCCTACTTTCACTCCTTCTGCCAAAGTCTCCAAATCGACCACCCGTCCATCTTCCAATCTCAAAACCGCACGCACACCCCCGGCTTTAATGGGGCGTTCCGTCTTTGCCAAAGGCATGGACTCCTGTCTATCATCTACCGGGAATAAATAAAAGCACCCCACGAACACGGCCACAACAGCCGCTGCTGCCACTCCCCACTGCCATCTTCTCTGACTCAATCGTCGTTCCTCTTCACGAATACGCAGATGCATCCCTTCCAATGGACGTATCACCTCCACTCCCTCCAACTGTTTCACCTCACCCATCACTCGCCGCCCATCCCTCAACTCACGATACAACCGCTCGTTATCCGGATTCCTTCCCCGCCACCATTCCAGATAGCGTTGCTCTTCATCCGAAATTACCCCCGTCACCTCCTTGAAGATCAATCGTGAAATTTTAAAGACCTGTTCTTCTAATTTTTCCATTATATCACACTTTACATCCTGTTTCTTAATTGAATCATCCATAGAACGCAATCGCTTAAAAAAAGGGTAAAAAATTCACATTTATTTTTAGGAAAAATTATCTATCGAACAAAAATAAATCATAAGTAATACAGATACAGAAAGATAACTACACAAAAATTTTAACTGACAAAATAGAAATCAGCTTTTCAAAACAAAAAAGAATAAAAATAACTCCCTCGGCAACTTTTCCCGTAAAATATCCAACGCTTTGGCTTTCGTCTTCTTTACCGTACTCTCCGACACATTCAATTGTTCAGCAATATCCGTAATTTTCAACCCTTCAATACAACTCAATTCAAAGATTTGCCGTTCCCTTTCCGGTAAACTCCGGATAGCATAATATAGTAATAATTGAGTCTCCTGATCAATCACGCTGTTCTGAAAAAACACTTCGTCTTCCAATTGTGACAGATAACGCTCACTCGCTTTCGCCTTCCGGTGAAGGCTAACAATTTCATTCTTGATAGAAATATAAAGGAAAGATTTCAATGACTCCACCGACTCAAATTGCAGCCGTCTTTTCCACGCATTGAACACCGCATTCTGCACGCAATCCTCGGCCAGAAAACCATTTTGTTCTCCCGCATACCGCACGGCATACAACAATAGTGCTGGATACAGACGCCTATACAACATCTCCAAACGCCCTTGCTTGAACTCGTTCAACATCTGAACATCAATATCTTCTGACACTTTCATATATGCAGCCGGATATAATAGCCAATAAACAAAATTCAAACAAAGATAATCTTTTTTTTATTTTATCCTGCATCTTCCCGTTTTCTTCCAAATTCTACAAACACGGGAATAAAACCAAATTCCGACAAAAAAACGGAGTGAAAAATCTCCCCTTATATTCGAGGAAATTCTTCACTCCATTCAGAATAACAAAATCAATGACCTATATATTATTCTTGATTTTCTTTTCTTTCCGGTCTAGGACCTCTGTCGCGATGGGGGCGATCTCCCCGATCTTGTCTCGGCCCGCGATCTTGACGTTCGCCTCTATCTTGGCGCTCGCCGCGATTTTGACGCTCATTTTGCTCCATACCTTCCGGTTTAGGCAACAACACCTTACGGGAAAGTTTGAATTTTCCGGTTTTCGGATCAATATCGATCAATTTCACACGTACCCGATCCCCCTCTTTCAATACATCCTCCACTTTTTCTACGCGTTTGTGATCAATCTCGGACACGTGCAACAAACCATCTTTACCCGGCAAGAATTCCACGAAAGCACCGAAAGCGGTGATTGTCTTTACAACTCCCTCGTAAATCTCTCCGACTTCAGGTTTGCAGGCAATAGCCTTGATGCGGGCAACGGCAATCTCTATTGATCCTGCATTGGTGGCAGCAATATCCACGATTCCCTGATTACCCACTTCTTCAATAACGATAACCGCTCCGGATTTCTCCTGAATATCCTGAATAATCTTTCCTCCGGGGCCAATGATCGCTCCGATCTGATCCTTATCTACTGTAAGCGTAACCATACGCGGTGCGTGCGGTTTCAAGTCAGGACGAGGTTCAGGTAAGGTTTCCTTAATAATATTCATGATGTGCAAACGACCTCTCCGGGCTTGATCCAGAGCTTTCTCCAGAATCTCGTAAGGAAGACCGTCTACTTTAATATCCATCTGGGTTGCGGTGATACCGTCTACCGTTCCGGTTACCTTGAAGTCCATATCTCCCAAGTGGTCCTCGTCACCCAAGATGTCTGACAACACGGCATATTTCTCGTTATCGGTGATCAATCCCATAGCGATACCCGTTACCGGTTTTTTGATCGGAATACCGGCATCCATCAAAGCCAAAGTTCCGGCACATACCGTTGCCATAGAAGATGAACCATTAGATTCCAAAATATCAGAAACAACACGTACCGTGTAAGGATAGTTGTCCGGCAACATACGTTTCAACGCACGATGAGCCAAATTACCGTGTCCTACTTCACGACGACCTACACCGCGACTAGCTTTTGCCTCTCCCGTTGAGAACGGCGGGAAGTTATAATGCAACAGGAATTTTTCTTTTCCTTGTTCAGTAGCCTCATCTATAATCTTTTCATCCAGTTTGGTTCCTAAAGTTACCGTGGACAATGACTGTGTTTCACCGCGGGTAAAAATAGAAGAACCATGAGGTCCCGGAAGAGGCCCGGCTTCACACCAAATCGGGCGAATCTGTTCGGTCGTACGTCCGTCCAGACGTAACCCCTCATCCAAAATCATTCTCCGCACGGCCTCTTTCTCCACGTCATGATAATAACGGGAAACCATATTCTTCTTCGCCTCTCTCTCTTCTTCCGGAAGTGATTCCAAATATCCTTCTTTCACTTCGGTAAACAACTTCTCACGTAAATGCTTGTCTGCATTACATTGACGGGCAACAGCATACGCTTTATCATAGCATTTAGCCCAAATATCTTTACGCAACTCTTCATCGTTCACTTCATGACAATAAGCCCGTTTTTCTTTGTTCACGGCCTTTGCCAGTTCCATCTGAACCAAACAATGATCTTTAATAGCTTCATGAGCAAATTTAATAGCGTCGAGCATTTCTTTCTCAGAAACCTCATTCATCTCACCCTCAACCATCATGATATTCTCGTAGGTCGCTGCAACCATGATATCTAAGTCAGCAGTTGCCAACTCGCTCTTCGTCGGGTTAATCATCAACTCTCCGTTCACACGAGCTACACGTACCTCAGAAATAGGACCGTGGAAAGGAATATCACTCACAGCGATAGCTGCCGAGGCTGCCAATCCGGCCAAACAATCCGGCATAGACTCTTCATCACCAGAGTACAACGTTACCTGCACGAAAGTTTCAGCATGATAATCATCCGGGAACAAAGGTCTCAGCGCCCGGTCGATCAGACGGGATACCAAAATCTCGTAATCGGAAGCTCTTCCCTCTCTACGTGTGAAACCTCCGGGGAAACGTCCTACTGCTGAAAATTTTTCTTTATAATCTACCGACAAAGGCATGAAGTCCACGTCCGGACCAGCCTCTTGTGCGGAACAAACCGTAGCCAACAACATCGTGTTACCCATTTTCAGCATGACAGCACCGTCTGCTTGTTTGGCTAACTTTCCGGTTTCCAATGTTATTACCCGACCATCTTTCAGGGTAATGCTTTTTTCAATAATGTTCATAGAAATAATAAAACTGTTAAAATACTAAACATTTTAACGGAATTCTTTTTAGATAAAAGGAGGAGGAGGGGAGGATTATAAAGTAAAACGACCCGGACGACCCGGGTCGTTTTTATGTAATTATTTACGTAAATTCAATGCTTTAACGATAGCACGATATCTCTCGATATCTCTCTTCTTCATGTAATCAAGCAACGCTCTACGTTTTCCAACCAATTTAATCAAAGATCTTTGAGTAGCGAAATCTTTGTGGTTTTTCTTCAAGTGCTCAGTTAAATGAGCGATACGGTAGGAAAATAAAGCTACTTGTGACTCAACAGAGCCGGTATCTTTATTAGACTTCCCGTACTGTGAAAAAAGTTCTTCTTTCTTTTCTGATGTCAAATACATGATGTACAGTCTTTTAGATTTAATATTAATTTTAACGCCGCAAAGATACGTTTTATTCCGACATAAACCAATCTTTTCCAACCCTTTTTGTATTTTTGTATTCCAATTTACACACACGAAAAGAAATACAGATGAAGATACTTATATATTCAATATTACTTTTAATCCCAACACTATCATTGGGCCAGCGGGCCAAGATCGCGTTCGAAAAGACCACGTTCAACATGGGACTCGTGCAAGAAAACGGGGGAAAAGTAACTCACGAATTTAAATTTACAAACAAAGGGAAAGCTCCCCTGTTGATAAAATTTATAGAAACCACGTGTGGTTGCACCACTCCCAAATGGAACAGGAAACCCATTCCTCCCGGAGACAGCGGTGTCGTTACCGTCACGTTCAACCCGAAAGACCGCCCCGGCGTGTTCTCGAAAAAAATTATCGTGTACACGAACGCCACTCCCCCGAACATCGTATTGCGTTTAGAAGGAGAAGTCATCACGAAATCGGTTAACATCCCGACAACCTACCCCATCGTGGTAGGTAACTTGCGTTTCACCACGGACACAATCCGCTTAAAACAGGCAGAGACAAAACACCAGATCATAAACCTGATCAACACGGGCAAAAAGAACATATCGATCCTGTCGATTTTCAAACCCGACTACCTGGAAGTGGACTGTACCCCTCTCACATTGGGCAAGGAAATGATGGGTAATCTCATCATCCGGTATCTCCCGAAACACGCAGATAAGATCAAGCCGGATGATTACGTCCTCATCAAAACAGATCAGGGAACGACACACAAGTTCATGATTTCGAACAAGTAATTTTCAATTTTGTACTTTCAATTTTCAATTCAATATGATTTACCCCGAAAATTTTGAATCTAAAATAAAATTCGACAAAATAAGACAACTTATCAGCAATAACTGCCTGAGCGACATGGGCCGGGAACTGGTCAGCGACATCAAGTTCTCCACCGACGCCGGATGGATTGAAACCTCTTTGGCCGAGACCTCCGAATTCATGCGAATCTGTCAAGAGGAAGAGAACTTTCCGGTCTCCTATTACCATGATGCCCGCCCCTTCTTGTTGCGTATAAAAGTAGAGGGATTATTCCTAGAAGTAAATGAACTGGTTGTTTTAAAAAATTCACTGGAGTCGCTGAACGCCATCATGCGTTTCTTCAACACCAAACAAGAGGTATACCCTCATCTGGTAGCCCGGGCCGGGGACGTACGGGTATTCCCCTATATCCTGCAACGCTTGGACTCGATCGTTTCAAAATTCGGGACAATCAAGGACACCGCCTCACCCGCTTTAGGCAACATTCGTCATAGCATTGCTAAAAAGCAATCCGGAATCTCCCGGCGTATGCAAGCCTTGTTGCAAAAAGCACAGGAAGAAGGATGGGCCGACAAGGACAGTAACATCGCCATCCGGGATGGTAGAATGGTGATACCTGTACCCGCGGCTTTCAAGCGGAAATTAAACGGTATCGTGCATGATGAATCCACCACCGGAAAAACCTCTTATATCGAACCTGCGGAAATCATCGAAACGAACAATGAAATTCGGGAACTACAATTGGAAGAAAAACGGGAAATCACACGTATTCTCCGACAATTCGCCGACGATTTGCGTCCTTATATATATGACCTGATTCCAGCCTATGATTTCATGGCATTCGTGGATTTCGTGCGGGCAAAAGCACTCTTTGCCATCCGGGTAAATGCCATTGTGCCTCTCTTTGAAGACACCCCCTCCATGCTATGGTACAGGGCAAAGCATCCCCTACTATACCTAAGCTTAAAGGCAAACGGGAAAGAAGTGGTTCCTCTGGATATTGAGATAAACGAAGAACAGCGGATTATCCTGATTTCCGGTCCTAACGCGGGTGGTAAATCCGTCTGCCTGCAAACAGCCGGTTTATTACAATATATGTTCCAATGCGGTATACCCGTACCCGTGGAAGAATCCAGTAAATTCGGGATATTCCACAAAATACTCATCGACATGGGAGACGAACAGTCTCTTGAAAATGATTTGAGTACATACAGCTCGCATCTGGTAAACATGAAAAATTTCATCCGTTACGCCTCGCAGGACACGCTTATCTTAATCGACGAGTTCGGTACGGGCACCGAACCCATGCTGGGAGGTGCAATAGCTGAAGCCATTTTAAATGCTTTAAATAACAACCAAACGAGAGGTGTCATCACGACACATTACACCAACTTAAAACATTTTGCCTCTTCAGCTCCCGGAATTGCAAACGGGGCCATGCTCTATGACAGCCACCGGATGTTACCGCTTTTCCAACTGGAAATCGGGAAACCGGGTTCGTCTTTTGCCTTCGAAATCGCCAAGAAAATCGGGTTACCCAAAGAGATTTTGGACGATGCCGCCAGCAAGATCGGTGAAGACCGGGTAAATTTCGACAAGCACTTGAAAGAAATTCTACGGGATAAACGTTACTGGGAAGAAAAACGGAAACGCATTCATGAAAATGAAAAACGCCTGGAAGAAGTGCTAGAACGTTATAAAAAAGAGTTGGATGATGCTTCCAAACTTAGGAAAACGATCATCCAAGAGGCTCAGGAGAAAGCCAGAGAACTTATCTCCGGGGCCAACAAGACAATCGAAAACACCATCCGACAAATCAAAGAAAGTCAAGCCGAAAAGGAACAAACCCGACTGGTCCGACAAACATTCGAGGAAGAGAAACGCCGGCTGCTAGCCAGCGAAGAAGAAGAGGAAGAACGGCTGAAAAGAAAAATCGAGAAACTGAAAAACCGGGAAAAAAAACAGAAGGAGAAAGGGAAACGTCCACAAGCTTCTTCCCCGGAAGAAGCCGCACAACAGGAACAAGCACCGACTTTCAACAAAGGAGATCTCGTACAACTGGATAATAAAGCCGTGGGTGAAATTATCGAAATTAACGAGAAAAACGCAGTTATCGCTCTCGGTGGCCTGATGACTACCGTGAAAGTGGAACGCCTCTCGAAAATATCGAACAGTGCAGCCAAGAAAATCACGCAAAACAGGACGCCACGCCCCTCTTCCAATTACTTGGAAAACATCAGCCAGAAACGCATGGATTTCAAACCGGAGATCGACGTACGAGGACTACGGGGAGACGAGGCACTCATGAAAGTATCGGAATTCATTGACAATGCCGTTATGCTAAACATGAAAGACCTACGCATCTTGCATGGCACAGGTACAGGAGCCCTCCGGCAAATCATACGGGATTTTTTAAAGACCAATCCGGTCGTGGGTTCCTGCGGGGATGAACACGTACAAATGGGAGGCTCGGGAATTACCGTGGTGAAACTGGATATATAAACCACATGCGGTTATATTCCGGATAAATCCGCATCCTTGATATTCTCGAAAATGAGGGCAACCAACAAAACGAAAATTGTTCAAGAATACCCTAAATTCGTGTTTCAACACTCACGGATTTAGGAATGTTCTACAAAAATTTAATGCAAAACAATGTAAAATAACATTATCAAAACAGTATTATCTTGTTATCATATTGCGAGCCGCTCCCATTCCGCTCCCATTCCTCCCCTATTCCGCTCCTATTAAAATAGCAATATATTAGATTACAATAGTAATTATTAACATCCGAGTAAGTCTATCATAACAATTTGAAAACAGGATAATAACTTTATCAGACAGAAATTCCATTTGAATACCCATTTTACCCGGACAAACCACCGTTTCCCCCGACTACTCGTAGGCGTGGAAATAATTGTTTATATCAAATTCATGTTAAAATAACCCGGAATCAGGAATAATTAAAGGCCTATATGTTCAATGCTTTTTGGATCATTTTTTGATACTCTTCATCATCCAATTCTACCTCCAGCATAATTTTCCGTTTGGACGATACTCTCTCTGTTTTTTGGGAATGACATGCCCCAATAATATCATTTTCTTCTCTCAATTTCTCCGAGAACAGACTAAACAAGTCCACATTCAACACCATGCAAATCTGATACAACAAATCTGTATCAATAGATTGACGCTTGAAAAGATGATATACCAACGTCCTTTCTTTGTTGATCATACGAGCGAACTGGCTGGCACTCAAACCACTTTTCTCGAACTCTTGCCTTATTATCTCTCCTATATCCAATTTCATAGTTCAAAATTACGAGAATTATCATGAGAAAAGTTTTAATATATGGTAATATATAACCACAAAAATGTTGAATATTATTTGCACATGTAAATTTAATACCATACTTTTGTAAACAAAATACAACAATGCGTTTGTAAATGTATTAAATAAATTATTGAATTATTAAATGTTTAATTAAAAAACAAGGTGTTATGAGAAAAATAAGTTTATTATTTGTGTTGATAACTGTCGCCTTATTGTCATCCTGCGTGGATGACAAAGAATCTGCTACAGTTGAACAAATCCGTACCGCAAAAACGGAATGGCTGAAGGCTCAAGCCGAAATGCTGCAAGCACAAGGAGAAGCTCAAAAGATTCTTGCCGAAACAGAAAAATTAAAAGCTGAAAGTGAAGCAAAGAACGAAGCAGCTCGCATTGAAATAGAACGTTTACTTGCTGAATCACAAGCTGCAAAAACAGAAGCTGAAGCGGATGAATTACGCGCACAAGCTGAAAAAATAAAACAAGAAGCTGAAAAAATTCGTATCGAATATGAATATCAACAAAAGTTGAACGAATTAGCATATCAAACAGCCCAAGCCAAAGAAGCTGCCAAACAACAAGAATTCATTAATCGGTTAAACGAGGCTATTGTAGCCGGTAAAATCAACAAAGAACTGCAAGGCTTGTACGCTGATTATGTTTCTGCTTTAAAAACTCTGCGGTACACGGAGAATCAAGTTAGCCAAAAGCAAACTAGCATTACCAGTTTGAACAAACAACTTCTTGCTAGTTTCGATGACCATATCAAGAATTATCAAAGTAACATTGAACGCTACCAAATCGAATTAGCAGAGAAAGAAAAGGAATTAAAGGAATTCATAACTTCTACCGAAAATCTTTCTGCCGAGAAAGCTGCTGTTAAAATCAACGAACTGAAAAAAGAAAAAGAAGAAATTGCTGCTAAGATCGCAACTATTGACAAAGAACTCATCGAATTAGAAAAAGATCAACAAGCTCTTATCTTAGCAACGAAAGTTGCCAACGACAATTACGGGACCGCAAAAACGGCATTTACTACTGCTCAAACTGCATTCACAAAGGCTGAAAATGAATACAATACAGCATTAAACGGTAACAATAGTGCAAAAGCCACTGTTATCAACGGTTTCTCCGTTGGAGGAGTTCATTACGCATTCCCGGAATTCGAACAAGGCATCGAAACTGGAATCAACGTTGCTAAAGAAGATTTAACAGAAGCCATCACCACGGCAGAAAAAGGAATTGCAACAGCAGAAAAACAATTAACAGAAGCAAAAGCAAATCTTAAAGATTTGAATGACAACAAAATTCCTGCAGCAAAAGCAGCCTTATCACCTCTCGAATCAACTAAAAAAGATTTGGAAAAACAATTAGCCGCAGCTCAAAAAACTCAACAAACTTGTCAAGCAGACCAAGCAACTTTAAAGGACAAGAACGACAAAACGAAAGCAGAAAACGATGCATGGGTTGCCAAAGTAAAAGAATTAGAAGCCGCACTAAAAGCGGAAACAGATCCTTCAAAAAAGGCTGATATTCAAATTCAACTCGACTTAGCTAAAGGTCATCAAACAGAAGCAGAAAAGGCATATGAGGCTGCTAAAAAAGCATACGAGACCAATGAGGCTGAATTGAAAAAAGCGACGGAAGCTATTGCCGATCTTACGGAAGAACTTGCTGATAACGAAGCGGATTATCAAGCTGCCAAAGATAAAGTAGTTGAACTAGAAGCTAAATATGACGAGCTAGTAAGCAAGACCTCCGAGTTGAATAACGGAGAGTATGTCGTTGCCATTGCGAATGCAAAAGCAGCCCTTGAAACCGCACAAACCAACAAAGAAGAATTCGAGGAGATCATCAATAAAGCTAAAGCAACCATTGATGACTTAAAAGTTGCCATGGAAGAGGCTCAAAAAACAATGAACGAGGCAGAAACAGCTCAAGAGGACGCATTACAAGCATGGGAAGCTGCAATTGAAGCTGAAAACAATTCAGCTTACACGAAAAAAGCGAACGAAAAAGCTCCTTTTGTAGAAAGAGAGAATTATATCGACGGTACTTTAATCCCTGCGTATAACAAATATATCAAAGGCGACGAGTTCAACGACTTCACGTCTTATGAAACATATAAACAAAAAACGATTAAAACTCTCAACACAGAAATCGAAGACCTCAAAACACAACTTGCAGAAGAAACAGAATTATTAAAAGAATTCCAAGCCGCAGAAACGGATCAAGAAAAAGAAGAATTGATCAATGGAGCTGGAAACGATTACACAACTCAGCAAATTGAGCAACTCGAAAGAGATATCACCGCACTCAAGGAAGAGATCACTGAATATCAAGCTAATGTAGACCGCCTACAAACAGCAATCGATGCTGCAGAAGATGCACTTGCAGAATAAGAAAAATTAAATCACATGGGGCTGACCTCAGCCCCATATTTTAAACTAATTATATATGCTAAAAAGAGTATTGACAATTGCAATCATCATGACAGGATCGGTACTGCTTGCCAACGCACAAACAAAAGATGATTTTACACCTAAGAAAGGGGACAAATCCGTCTCGTTAAATTTAGGCGTAGGTTCTTTTGTCGGTATGGAAGCCCCGGCTCCGGATTTGAGCACCTACAATATCTCCGCCCCTCAAACCAGCTGGTTCGATAAACAGTTGTCGCTGAATTTCGAATTCAGATGGATGTTCGCAAAAAAATGGGCACTAAAAGCGATGGGAGGATTCTCGTTCAAGCACAACCCCGAGTACAAAGCTTTACCCGGCAATAGCACTGACGGAAAATTCGAAACCGGAGACATTCCAGATTACAATTTCGTAACGTCAAAAGATAAGATAAAGTATTCTATCGTCCTCGGAGCGGAAAGATACGTGAAAACCAAATATGACAAGCTATTTTTCCGTTATGGAGGTGAATTTGGATTTTCTTACGGGAAACAAGAAGCAAAAGCGGATGACGAATCCTATTTAGGAAAATCTATCGGAGAAGCTTTCGGATACCGGGTTGCCGGTGTCACCGGGTTCGATTATTTCGTCTCCAAAGCACTTTTTATTTCTATCGAAATTCGACCGATTGCTTATGATTACACCATATATAACATCCGACCGCAAGTCGGTTTGAAACTTCTATCGTCAGATTCTCATGGATTTGACTTTCTGTCCAATCCGATGTTAAAAATTGGATTTAGATTCTAAAGTTCACACATAAAAAATAACCCATCATTTGCAAAATTCCGTTTGGGTTATCAAAAGCCATCCCAGGTTATCTTGGGGTGGCTTTCAATATTACAAATATGAAACAAAGCATTACCTCAATAGTCCCTATCACCAACAATTATGTCGACATTTATTTGTAATTATCAATTTTAAGTTCTAATTTTGCAAAAAATATTTAGGTGAAATACTCCTCTATTGGAACTAATGTATACAAGTTATTTCAAAAGTGATGGAAAACTTCGAATTGTATACTCAAAATATTTAAGATGCAACCAGCTCGGAGAGGCCGGACAACTCTTCGAGATATTGAAAGGGGTATGTAATATATCCCTTTCTCCTTTTAAATAGTGCATATTTATTTTCACCTTTTGCATAATTATAGTGGTGATTTATAAGGTTTATCAACCTTTATATCGTAATTTTGCCATGTAATCAAAAAAACACATATATGTCTAAGATTGTAGAGGTAAATGTTCAATCCGAAATCGGAAAACTGAATGGGGTAATACTCCATACACCAGGCGAGGAGGTAGAAAACATGACTCCCGAGAACGCTGAAAGGGCGCTCTATAGCGATATTCTAAATTTATCAATCGCACGAAAAGAATACAAGCAACTCAGTGAGGTTTTAGGTAAAATCACGAAAACCTACCAGGTCAAAGATCTCCTGACAAACATTTTAAAAGACGATGCCATCAAACTGGAAGTGTTGAATCGCATCGAAAAAATAGAACCTTTTATTGCCGAGGTAACTCCCAAAGGATCAATTAAAGATCAATTGTTGGATGAAGATGCAGAAGACTTGGCCCGTCTGCTGATCGAAGGGGTTGAAATGAAACGCGACACATTGACCAAATTCTTGAATAAAGATTGGTACGACTTGCGCCCGCTACATAATTTCTTCTTCACCCGCGACGCCTCCATGAGTATGTACAACGAAGTACTTATTGGCAGGATGGCTAACGCTGTTCGTGATCGCGAGGCAATCATCATGCAATCTATTTTCGACTTTACACCCGGGTTTAACACCAAGACATTGAATCTGGCCACGACACCCGATCCCCTTCGTAAATTAACCATCGAAGGCGGTGACGTACAGATTGCACGGGATGATATATTGGTTATCGGTAACGGTACGCGCACGTCAACCCGCGCCATCGACGCCTTGATGTATAACTTCATCAACCGGAACGAAGACAAGGTGCAACATATTCTTGTACAGGAACTGCCCCATTCCCCAGAATCTTTCATTCACCTGGATATGGTGTTTACCTTCCTGGATAAGAACAAATGTATGGTTTACGAGCCCTTGATCATGAGCCCGGGCAACTACCAGACGGTTCACATCAAGATTCAGCACGGGAAATTAATCAGTATCCGTCGGGAAAAGACATTGTTACACGCCCTGAAAAAACTGGGTATGGACTTGGAACCCGTGTATTGCGGTGGAGAAGACGAAACTTGGAACATGGAGAGAGAACAATGGCATAGCGGTGCAAACTTCTTCTGCGTGGCCCCGGGTAAAGTGTTAGGCTACGCACGTAACAACTATACCGTTGAAGCCATGAATAATGCCGGATTTGAAATTATTCGTGCTAATGACGTGATCAGCAATAAAGTCGATCTGAACAAATACGAAAAATACATGATCACCATCGAGGGGTCAGAACTTCCTCGCGGAGGTGGTGGAGCAAGATGCATGACCATGCCGATCAACCGCGATGCTGTTGAATGGTAAAATGAAAAGAGACTGAAAAAATCAGTCTCTTTTCATTTCTCTCCTACATATAAACTGGCTATTCCAAAAGTCAACCGCTGTTGCGAAACATTCGAGTAACCGGCACCCCGCATAATATCCAGAAAATTCTTCCCTTGCGGAAACGCAAACACTGAAGCGGGTAAATATTCATACGCCTTCCGGTTCCCGGAAATCACCCCTCCCACAAAAGGCAGGATATATCTAAAATAGAAATTATACAACTGTTTCATCGGGAAATGCTCCGGTGTCGAAAATTCCAGAATGACCACCTTTCCCCCGGGTTTCAATACTCGACACATTTCCGTCAATCCTAATTCAAGATGTTCAAAATTACGCACGCCAAAAGCAACCGTCACGGCATCAAAAGTATTTGAATCGAAGGTGAGGTTCTCGCTATCCCCAAACTGAAAATCAAGCTGATCAGATAACCCCTTTGCTTTTGCTTTCTCCCGTGCCACGGCCAACATATTTTCCGAAATGTCGGCCCCGACCACTCGTTTCACTCCATGTTTCAACGCTTCGATTGAAAAATCTCCCGTCCCACAAGCAATATCCAACACCAAATCCTTTCGCCCCGCACCGACAACTTTCATTGCCTTCTTACGCCAGCTCTTATCTACACCCATTGACAACAGATGATTCAACAAATCGTACTTCGGTGCGATCCCGTTAAACATCTCCTGTACTTTCTCTTTTTTAGCCATGACTCTTTCATTTATTTTTCAACGGCGAAAATAATCAATTTTTGACTAATACTAACCGACTACGGTCAGCGAGTTGAACTTTCGTGATAAAATCCTTAAACTTATCGTAATCCGTTTTCGGGAACGTACCTGCTTTCAAGCAAAAAGACCTTTTAATTCTCAATTTTCCCCCCTCCTCCCTCACTTCCATATTGTAAGCCCCGTAAGAAGTCGTCAACGACACGGGAAAAATCCGTCCTTCCACCCGATACCCCTCAGGCAGGAATATCAAGATAGAGTCCTCCTGCACATAAGGATACCGTATGACGATTGGAGACATTCGTTCCTTGGCGGTCAACTTGATATCAAAAATATGAGAGAAACGACAAGGTGTTAAGAACAACCTTCCGGTTGAGGCAGAAGCAAATCCTCGTAAAACGCCCTTTACGTCATACCCCGTTCGGGGAACCTCGTCTCCCGACAAAGGTTGAATCCTGTAATCCGCCAATTCTAGATTTCCGTAATCAGCGTGATCCTGTATCCATTTTCTCTTATCACTCTCTGATTGCCTCGACAAATCCAGGAAACCACCATTCTCGATTTCCAATCCCGTAAAAACACGTTTTAATTCAAAATCAGCATCCCCGGAAGAGTGTAAACGCACGTCAACCTCGGTCTTTTGCAGGTTATCCGCCTCCCCGTACTTACGGGTACGCATCAATCTTCCTCCATTTTCCCCGATCAACAGACAATTTCTGTCGGAAGTAAAGGTTCCCATATATCCCATCGGAGACATCTGGGAAGTACACTCCAACCAAATCGTATCCCGTTCCACGGGCACGGTAACAATCACGTGGTTAAAACGAGCCGTGGGAAAATCCTCCGGGATTTCATCCACGTGACTCCCCGCCCGGATTAAAGTATAAAAAGAAGGGATTCCGACAGCTTTCAACAGGGCACAAGTGTAAAAAGCCAAAGCCTTACAATCTCCAAATTTATTTTGATGTACGTGCGAGGCGGCAAAAGGTTGCCATCCCCCGATGCCCAGTTGCACGCTCACGTAGCGAGTATTTTTCTGCACATAGCGATAAACAGCCCTTACCTTATCCCGCACGGAAGACAACGTATCACATTCTTTCTTTATCTCGGCCAGTTGCTCCGGTTTTAGATCATCTCTCCCGGAACAAAGCTGATAAATCCACTTCCCATAATTCTCCCAGCTCTCCATATTCCCTTTATAACCTCCCATCTCGAAATTAACAGGTGCAAGGTACACCACGGGCAACACGTCCTCCAGTTTTCCGGCGAAAGGCTCCGAGACAACAGGTCGCACGTCATGCACTTCCCACGTGTAGCGGGAACCCGTTCCTTCCGGTTCATATTTAGGTTCCGCCACATTCCCGTTCCGATAGCGAAAACCCACGTTCTGGGGATCCGAAACAATAAAAGTCGAAGACTTGATCCCCTGTTTTTCGTCCCCAACCGGAACCCAAGTAGGATAAAACATAGACCCTTTATCGTCCACCCGGTACTCCACGTTCAATATATACGGGTAATGACTCTGCACTATATCCAGATACTTCACCCGGCTTTCCGATGCTACCGCACTCCAATCCCCGGTCATATCCCGACAATCCTTTAAAGAATAGCATTTGATCACTTTCCCGTCCACCCCGCTCACGGAAACTTTTAACGACACGATTTTAGAAAACTTACTGTAATAAAGAACTATTTTGTTCAAATTTTCTGCATATTCATTCAGAATCATCGCCTGATATTTCCGCTCCATCCGGGATTCCTTGGCATTCAATATCGTGAAATGCCTGACATCACTGATCATGTATTCATTCAATCCCTCGAACTCGATCTTTTGAGCCACCGAGAAATACCAACAACATGTGAATAATATCCCTATCAACCAATATTTCATACCTTTTTCTTTAAAACCACGACTATCTTGGACAACTCGGCAAAACGATCAAAAAAATCTTTTAACTCCGGGTATTCCTGAGGTGCATACGTCAATTTTTTCATGGTGAAAGTAACCAATAATGTCACCCCCTCATTCCCTTCCAATGCCTTAAAGGTAAACAAAGCTCCTTTACTAGATAATAAATAAGCTACATCCTCCGGTAATTGTTCTATCTCATATCCTTCTGGTATTTCTATCACAGTCGAGAAATTGTACAAGGAACCATAAGGGAAGTCAACAATTGCCACGCGGGAATCCCGCTTGAAAAGAGGTTCTGAAGTTAATCCGTACAAAAACGGTTGTATATAAATCATATCCGCTCCATCGTAATCTTTTCTCAATTTAAAATTCTGTCTTATACCATTTCTTTCGGGCTTAAAATTGAAATCTGAAAACTCCCAATCCGCATATTTGGCCTGCAACGCCTCCTGAAACTTGTCTGCTCCCTTCTTCACGTAGTCATCCAACACTCGTAATGCGGAATATTCCTTATCCATCAAGACTACATCGACCTCCAATTTCTTATCGACAACTCGCATGGTTGTTACCACTGTTGAAACATCTGCCCCCGCACCTTTTAACGGAAGCATTGTTCCCCCGTTATCTGAAATCATCCACCCGCTACCATTCAAACAACGAGGAGGCAAAAGTCCCAATGGCACGTTTGCCGTGGCATCACACAAATAATGTTCTTCCCCGATTTTCACCACGGAAACCACGTAATTAAAATCATTAAAATTCGGGTAAATCGGATGCAATACTCCATTTCCTCGTGTACTCAAAATTACCGGGTAAGCCTCCAACCCGTTTTCACGAAACAAGGCATTCAAGGCTAGATTAATATCTCCCACGCTACCGGACTTTCCACGCAAAGCCTCCCGCAATCCCTTGGAAGGAGATATTCCATACATCCCGTCCCATGCAATCGCACCTTTTATCCATTCAAAAAGATAATTGGCCTTTTCCAAATCATTCATTCCCGCCACGGCCCCGAAAACCTCCTTCGGGAAATTACCCCTTGTCGCCACTTTCCAGAGATCCGTCTCCACAATCTTCTTATTAAGCTGTGCGTATGTACCTGCAATATGCCAGATCGGCTGTCCCGGAAGATCCACCGTCACTAGTTGAAATTCCACTCGCAGGGGTAAATCACAAGCGTTACTCACGAAAGGTTCTTCCTCTACCGGGGGAAGATTCTTCACTTTCATGTTTGTCCGTTTGCTGTGAAAGTTAAGTTCCCCTACAATGTCGCTCACCCACTTCTCCTCTCGTTGCACGCTATACATATTCCCCATCATACGCGCTTGGAAATTAAAATATTCAGGAATAGTATATGTTAATTCGTTGTGAAAAGTCGGGAGATCACTCTGAAACGCCCAAGGTTCCAAGTTCTCGAAATAAGACGATTCTTTCATGTAACTATATTCAACCACAGATCCCTTTTTCACGTTAGGCAACACGAAACTCATCTCAACCCAATATTTATTCAGCCGATTCGTATAGATATTTGATTTTTCCAATTTTATCTTCTCGATAGTTCCATTCTCTAAATTATAAGTCCAACCACTCAGATACGTAATCTTCTCCCGTTCACCGGACAGATTATTATCAGGAGAATACAACCGGATTTTCACGTTACCCGCATCCTTCATCTGATCATCGAGAATTTTGATCCGAACTCCCTCGCTATATCGATACACCAAGCCTTTTGTTGTCGCAAAATCAAAATCTATTTCACCTTTTTTCTCCAAAATCACGGCTTTAGCCTCCGGATAAAAATCACATTTATCAACATTTAACTCTTTCTTAGTGATAGCTTTAAACTTAATTTTTTCCGCTCGTAACCCAGAAATAGTTACAAGCACGAACAATAATAAGAATACAAGATTTTTCATAAAGTAGTATTTTAGTTCCAGGATTAATGTAAAAATATTAAATTTTTTTTAATATTCAAATATTTGCTATAGTTAATTTGCTTTTCCCCGACAACATGACAGGGTTTATATAGTCAATACAATTTGTAGCACAATGACGGTAAAAGTATGCCAATCCCGGACAAATCAGGACCAAATAAAAAAGTCGCGAAAACTCTTCACAAAGAGTTCCCGCGACACGGAAATATAAACTCAAATCAAAACCTCCGAAAGAACATTACTTGCCTGAAGTCCCGCTTTCCAAAATACTAACGATAGAGAAAAGTGAAAAACAAATTCCTCCTAATCCGATCAATACCCTAGAGGGAACAAAAAAAGCGTTGTCAACAGATGCTTCCTCGAAAAGAAATGCCCCCAAGAAAAGAGCAAATAAAGCAGTCATCACGGGAATCAACGGGATACGATTTGCCAACTTGCATTCCTGACGCCACACTTTGGCTAATAACAGAATCTTACTGGAAATACTAAAACAGACGAGACCTAAACCAATAAGAATAAAACCGGTTGTATTCACGGGGACGGGTGCTGCCAACAGCTCGATAATTCCCCCCACGATGCAGATCGTCCCCATGAAAAACACCAGTCTTGGCCAATATTTTCGATCTTTCTCACCATAATCATTCCTGATCTGACGAGATATACTTGCAACCAGCCCGATCAAACTCGTACAAATACAAGCCAACCCGGCCATCACGCTCCCGGCAACCAAATGATCACCCCCGGAGCCAGACAACAATACTATCGCCCAAACCCACGCTATCGTGGCAAACAAAACGGTTAACCCGATCAGCACCCTTTCCGTGGTAGCCGAGAAACCGTTAGGATTAATTTTATCACTTGTCCCATGCGAATTCACCGGAATAAGAGTGAATTTAGTAGATGAAGTTGCCGCCGTTGAAATACAAGCCGCAATCAACGACACACCACAGATCACGTGTCCTGGGACAAATAAATTCAGCGGTTCAGGAGAACTGAACAAATAAATACCCCAGAGCATCGTTCCTAAAGCGAATAAATATCCCATACCGGGTAATAAATATTTCGCAACAGGATTATACGTGTGGATCAATTGCCGAATAATCGTAGCTGCCGTGGCAAACAACGCAATACAAAGTACGCCTAATGAAAATACGACCGGCCCCGCTACCCACCGTGCTTCATCATTCCCGTAACCAAAGATATACCCTCCAAAGAAAAAGCAAATCAACGCCATCAACAAGGGAATAAATCGAAACAATACACTAATTCCGTAATTCATAAGTCATTCATTTAAATTCCTATGAATATACGGTGATTAACATATTCGGTTACCCCGTTTACTTGAAAAAAATATAAAATAAGAAAAAGCCGTTCGCTACTCTTCGTTCAATACCCTCCACAACATATCTTTCAATTCCATGATTCCACTCCCCGTTACGGAAGAAATGAACACGTAGGGAATATCCGGTAAATCTTTCTCCATTTCGGCCATCAGCTCCTTATCAATAAAATCCGATTTACTGATAGCCAAAAGTCGTTTTTTATCCAACAACTCGGGATTATACTGTTTTAGCTCGTTTAACAAAATTTTATACTCCCCGTGAATATCCTCACTATCCGAGGGAACCATGAACAATAACACTGAATTTCGTTCAATATGTCGCAAGAAACGCAGCCCCAGACCTTTTCCCAAATGCGCCCCCTCTATGATTCCGGGAATATCAGCCATCACAAAAGAACGGTTATCCCTGTAATTCACAATTCCCAAATTCGGAACCAACGTGGTAAACGGATAGTTTGCGATCTCTGGTTTTGCCGCAGAAACAACGGATAGCAACGTTGACTTACCCGCATTCGGGAAACCTACTAGACCGACATCGGCAAGCACTTTCAATTCCAGAATGACACTCCGTTCCACCCGGGGTTCTCCCGGCTGCGCGTAACGAGGCGTCTGATTCGTGGCCGAACGGAAATTCCAGTTTCCCAAACCACCACGACCACCACGAACAGCAACACAAAGCTCTTCGTCTTTCGTGATCTCGCAAATCGTTTCCCCGGTATCCGCATCCCGGGCAACAGTTCCCAGCGGAACATCTATAATGACATCTTTCCCGTCAGCTCCTGTACATAGATTTCCACTCCCGCTCTCACCGTCTTCAGCATACACGTGACGCTGGAATTTCAAGTGAATCAAGGTCCAGTAATTCCGGTTTCCTTTTAATATCACGTGTCCTCCGCGTCCACCATTACCACCATCAGGTCCTCCCTTGGCAGAACGTTTATCCCGATGAAGATGCATAGATCCCGGCCCTCCGGCTCCACTACGACAGAATATTTTCACGTAATCGACAAAGTTCGTTGATGCCATCTCAATAATTTTAAATTTATAGATTTTTAAATTTTAAACTGAAAACGACATCATCCGTTTGTCATTTTCAATTTTCAATTTTCAATTTTCAATTTTCAATTGTATAAAGGTCCGGATAATTACGCCCTAATCCGTCATAATCCAACCCGTGCCCTACCACGAAATCATTCTCCAGAGCAATACACTTGTAATCAATCGTTAGGTCGTATTTCAACGCTTTCGGTTTGTAAAACAACGCAGCCACCTTCACTTGTTTCGGATGTTTCTCTTCCAATATTTTTTTCATATGCATAATGGACTCTCCCGAATCAATCATATCCTCCAAAATCACAACGGTTCGTCCCGCAATATCTTCCCGTAACCCGATCAGGTCCTGCACCTTTCCCGTTGAAGACAACCCGGCATAAGAAGCAATCTTCACGAAACTGATTTCCGCCCCATCGATCGTGATATGTTTCAACAAATCAGCCACGAACATAAACGCCCCGTTCAACACTCCCAGAAACAAAGGACGTTCACCCGCCAATTCTCGATTGATCTGGGCTCCAACCTGCTCTATTTCCCGGTCGATCACGTCAGCCTCAATCATCAGTCGGAAACTCCGATCATGCAATTTGATTCTTTTCATCCTGTGCATATTTCTCTTTTGAATGATAGACCTATCGTCTCTCTAATCCATTTTTTTATTTAACTTTGCGCAAAAGTACAACTTTGAATTTAAAATCCGGTAAAAATATGGATCCAAAAGTAAGTATTATCATGGGTAGCACGTCAGACCTGCCCGTCATGGAAAAAGCCGCAAAAGTGTTAAACGATTTTTGCATACCTTTCGAAATCAATGCCCTCTCCGCTCACCGCACACCGGCAGAAGTGGAGTCTTTTGCCAAAAACGCACAGAAACGGGGTATTGAAGTTATCATCGCCGGAGCCGGAATGGCCGCACACCTACCGGGTGTTATCGCTGCCATGACACCAATTCCCGTGATCGGTGTTCCCATCAACGCTTCTCTTGACGGGATGGACGCTCTTTTAGCCATCGCCCAAATGCCTCCGGGCATCCCGGTTGCCACCACCGCCATCAACGGGGCCATGAATGCCGGTATTCTGGCTGCACAAATTTTGGCTATTGGCGACAACGCATTAAAAGCCAAGATTGTAGACTTCAAAGAATCTTTGAAAAAGAAAATCGTTGATGCCAACAACGAACTGGCAAAAGTAAAATACGATTACAAGACGAATTAATTCCCCCGGAAAGAATCAATATAAGAATTCCCCTAAAATGAACTTTTAGGGGAATTCTTTATTCACTATCGAAACAGTTTATCTCTCGATCAGAAACTACAAATCATAACTTACAAAATTCCTGTTTTAACTATATTGACCCGCCATAACTAAAAAACAAGATTTTTAGAAAAATATCCAAAACATTTCCTACCTTTGAAACATCGGCTATTTACGTGTATTTGTTCACGCAATCAATTTCCGTTGACGAAAACATTTATATCATGCGACAAATTATACATGTCGTTATTTTACTTTTTATTATCCCTTGCTCCGTGTACTCACAGAGCGTACCGGATATTGAAAAACTATTGGAAACAAACGACATAGAATCATCGGAAGATTATTACGAGGACATGATCAACTCTCTGATCCACCTCTCCGTACAACCGATAAACCTCAATTCAGCCGGATTCGATAGCTTGAAAATGTTATTTTTCCTTTCCGATGCGCAGATAGACAACTTACTGGATTTCCGTAAAAAACACCGGGCTTTTACTCACCCGAACGAACTTCTACTCATCACCGGAATCAGTCAACAGGATTTATCCAACATCAAACCATTTATACGCATCGGAACGTACACACCCGAAAAGCAATCCCGTTATTACCTTTCGCAAGAAATCCTCGCTCGCTTAAAAATGACCCGCCCGAAACAAGCCGGTTACAAAAAGTACAGCCGGAAAGCCTTTTTGTACGAAAAGGACTATATCACCAAAAAACAAAGCCGCTTTCAAGGACCACCCGTAGGAACATTACTAAAATACAAAATATCAAACCAGCAACGCTGGCAAGGGGGCCTCACGTTAGAAAACGACCCGGGAGAAAATTATTTCACGAAAAACCAGAAAACAGGGTTTGACTTTCTTTCCGTCCACGTATGCTACACCCCGGAAAAAATTATCCACCGGATAATTATCGGTGACTATAAATTGCAATGGGGACAGGGATTACTGGCATGGAGCGGTTACTCTTCCGGGAAATCGACCTCCACTCTTAGTAACGAGAAATCAGGAAACGGCATTGCACCCTACACCTCTACCGATGAAAACCGCTACCTACGAGGTATAGCCGCCAGTCTGCACCCGACACGCACGGTTACCACCGAAATTTTCGTTTCTTACAAGAAAACGGACGGTAATCTCGCTGATCTTGATACCCTTACTCCGGAAGCCGTGCAAACCGCCTCCCTTTACCAAACAGGTTATCATCGGAATTCCTCAGAATGCGAGAAAAAACACATCTTAAAAGAATTCACGACAGGCCTATCAACCCGTCTAAATCACCGTTACTTTCGCATCGGTATTCAATTATTACATTATAACTTTTCGCCGCCCCTAACCATTGGCAAAGCCTCCTACCAACAATACAACGAAACGGGTAATCAACGCACTCTCGTAAGCATTGACTACAAAACCGGAGGCTACCATTTCTACCTGTTCGGGGAAACAGCACGTAGTGGCAACGGGACATGGGCAACCATCAACGGTTTACGCTACAGCGGGATTCCTCGACTCGCCCTATGTGCCCTCTATCGCCATTACGATAAAGGCTATCACTCTCACTACAATAGCGGTTTTGCCGAATACTCCAACACGACAAACGAAGAAGGATTATACCTAGGTCTCGAAAGTACCCCTTTCCGCAATCTAAAAATTAATGTTTATTATGATCGGTTCCGTTTTTTCTCGCCCCGTTATCAAGCAACCATCCCCGGCAAAGGCCAAGAGATCGTGGGAGATGTCACGTTCAACCGCTCTCGCTGGGATTGTTCGTTTCGTTTCAAACACGAAGACAAACCGGAAGACGATAAAACAGGAGAATCCCTTCAATCCGTCTCCCGTGTAAAACAGGAATACAGGCTCCAATTTACCTGCTCCATCTGCGAGCAATTAAAATCCCGTACCCGAACCAGTTACACTCGTTACGTAAAAAAAGAAAAACACGAAGGTGGTTACCTGTTCTATCAAGACATTATGTACTCATCCCTCCAAACCAGCCTAAAAGCCCAATTCCGATTCGCTTACTTCGACACGGACAGCTACAACACCAGAATATACGCCTACGAAAACAACGTTCTCTACGGTTACTCCTTTCCCGCCTTGTACGATCGGGGCTTCCGCTCCTACCTCAATCTCAACTGGAAACCCTTCTCTCTCATCACCCTCTATCTGAAAGCCGGTCTCACCTACTACCCCGACAAATCAACCATTAGCTCCTCTCTAACCCAAGTCAACGACAACAAACTATTCGACCTCTCCTTCCAAATCCGCATAAAACTCTAGAAGGGCAAAAGCCCTTCTAAATTTTAGATTTTAAATTGAATGACTTAATAATTTTCTCTCACATTCCACAGCCTCCATTTATCCTCTATCTTTTAGTTTTTAACTTTTATCTTTCCCATGTCTCTCCTCCAACACCCTCACCACATCCTCCAGTCCGTACCCCTTCGCTATCAATAATACGATATAGTGATACATCAGGTCGGCGGCCTCATTCAGAAATAAATCCTCGTTATCATCTTTCGCCTCGATAACCAACTCCACGGCCTCTTCTCCCACCTTTTGAGCAACCTTGTTAATTCCCTTCCCAATCAGGCGGGCCGTATAAGATATTTCCGGAGATTCATCTTTTCGTTTTTCCAAATACCGTTGTAAGTAAAACAAAAAATTCTGATCCTCGTTCTTTTCCCCCCAGCACGTATCTTGTCCCGTGTGGCAAGTCGGTCCCACGGGATTCACCTTCACCAATAACGAATCCCGATCACAATCTACCAGAACCTCCTTCACCCGTAAAAAGTGCCCACTCTCCTCTCCTTTTGTCCACAACCGCTGCCGGGAACGACTAAAAAAACATACTTTCCCGGAACGCTCCGTCTCGACAAGAGATTCCCGATTCATATACCCTTGCATTAACACCACTCGCGTATCTGCATCCTGTACGATTGCCGGAATTAACCCGGCCGCATCAAATTTTAATTCTGTAATATTTACCATTTCATTAAATATTTTATCGAACCACAATACCTTTTCCTTTCAAAAAACATTTCAACTCCGGAATCCGAATCTGCCCAAAATGAAAAACTCCGGCAGCCAACACGGCATCCGCTTTTCCCCGGGTCAAAGCCTCATAAAAATCATCCGGCCCCCCCGCTCCACCGGATGCAATGACCGGAATATTAACCAAATCCGCCACTCGTCCGGTTGCCTCACAAGCAAATCCTTGATGTGTTCCATCATGATCCATCGAGGTAAACAAGATCTCCCCGGCCCCTCTTTCTTCCGCCTCCTTCACCCATGAAAAAAGTTCCCGATCGGTAGCCACCCGTCCCCCATGACTGTACACTCGCCACTCTTCACCATCTCGACGAGCATCCACCGCCACGACAACACATTGTTTACCAAATGCCGCTGCCAACCGATCTATCAAACCCGGGTCTTTCAAAACACTGGAATTTACAGACACTTTATCTGCACCCTTTTTCAAAAGAGCCTCCACATCCCGTTCCGATGAAATACCACCACCCACGGTAAAAGGAATCCGCACTTGTCGGGCCACCCGTTCCACCCACTCCAAGCGTGTACCCCGATGATCGAAGCTTGCCGTGATGTCCAAAAACACCAACTCATCCGCCCCTTCTTCTGAATATCGACCGGCCAACTCCACAATATCCCCAGCATCCCTCAGATTCTCAAAATTTACCCCTTTCACCGTCCTCCCCGCCTTCACATCCAAACATGGAATAATTCTTTTTGCTAAAACCATCCTTATTAATTTTAGATTTTAGATTTCCACCCACAAAGTCCACCCTTCTCAATCGTAATTCATAAATCGTAAATTAATTAGCTCTATCCATTCTAAATTTTAAATTCTAAATTCTCATAAAACGCCTTCCCCACGATCACGGAAGAAATCCCCACATTCTCCAACGCTCGAATATCCTCCATCCCACCAACTCCCCCGGATGCGATAAACATAATATCCGGGTAACGAGTCACCAACTCACGATACAACTCCAAAGAGACTCCCCCCAGCATTCCATCCCGGGTAATATCCGTACACATCACGTTCTTCAACACAGGCATATAAGCCTCTATTAACTCGTATATCGTTGTCTCCGTCTCCACCTTCCACCCCTGAACACACACATGCCCGTCTCTTACATCTGCCCCGATAATAACCCGTCCGATCCCGTATCTTTCCAGCCACTCCCGTGTTTTTTCCCTATTTTGCTGGGCCATACTCCCGATGCAAACAAATGAGGCCCCCGCATCAAACACTCGACAAATATCCTCGTCATTTTTGATACCCCCACTAAAATCAACCTCCAAACGAGTCGCCACACAAATTCGTTCCAGCACCCGCCAATTTATCACCCGAGACTCCCTAGCCCCATCTAAATCCACAAGATGCAAACGCTTCATTCCCATATCTTCGAAACGTCGGGCAGCCTCCACCGGATCATCATAATAAGTTTTACACTCATCGTAATTTCCCCGGGTAAGCCTCACGCATTTGCCCCCTATAACATCTATTGCCGGAATAACCGTTATCTTCATTTCTTTTACATTTTTAAAAAGTTTTCAATCATCTTTTCCCCAACCCCGGCCGATTTCTCCGGATGAAACTGGCATCCCCAAAAATTATCTTTACGAATCGCCGCGGAAAAAGCCATCTGATAATCACACGTGGCAATGGTATACTCACCAACAGGCACACAATACGAATGCACGAAATACACCATATCCCCCTCGACAACCCCGTCAAACAACCCGGACTTCAATCTCCGAATTCCATTCCACCCCATATGAGGTACTTTACTGCATCGCCCGAATTCTTTCACCCGCATCGGGAATATCCCTAATCCTTCCGTATCCCCCTCTTCCGAATAAGCACACATCAACTGCATTCCCAAACATATCCCCAACACGGGAACCTTCAATTCCGGAATCACCCGATCCATCCCGCTTTCCCTTAGTTGCCGCATGGCCGCTGCAGCTTGCCCCACTCCCGGAAAGATCACCTTATCAGCTTCCCTTACCACCCGAGGATCAGCGCTACAAACAACCTCATACCCCAACCTCTCTATCGCAACCCTCACCGAAAACAAATTTCCCGCCCCGTACTCTATAATTACTATTTTACTCATTTCAATAAAAAAATATCATAATCCTATTCTTTTCAAACTACCCCCTCTGACTCCCCCTTACACAGGGGGAGAGCCTAATGCGAGAACGCGCCGCGATGCAACAATGCAGCGTGTCCTCCCCCTTTCCAAGGGGGAGTTAGAGGGGGTTCAATCTAAAATCACCAAATCTAAAATTAATCCATTCTCCCCTTCGTCGACGGAATCCTTCCTCCGGCCTCTTGCCGGACAGCCATCCTCAAACTACGGGCAAACGCTTTAAAAATAGCTTCTATCACGTGATGCGTATTCTCCCCTTTTGCCGCCACGTGCAAATTACATTTAGCTCCTTGACAAAACGAGGCAAAAAAATGCTTTGTCATCTCCGTGGGAAAATCCCCCACGTACTCCCGGCTAAATGCGGCATTCCACTCCAACCAACTCCGCCCACCCAAATCCAGCAACACCTCCGCCCTCGCCTCATCCATCGGTAAAGCAAAACCGTATCGTCCGATCCCTTTCTTACCCCCTAATGCCTCCGAGAAACATTGACCCAACACAATAGCCGTGTCCTCGATCGTGTGATGTTCATCCACCTGCAAGTCCCCCTCCACGGAAACCACCAAATCCATTTCCCCGTGCCGGATAATCTGTTCCAGCATGTGGTCAAAAAAAGCTATTCCCGTCTTCACCTCACCTTGTCCCGTTCCATTCAAATCTAACGCAACCCGTACTTCCGTCTCCGCCGTTTTCCTCACTTGCACCACCTGTCGGCTTCCCTGTTTTAGAAAACGCACAATCTTTCCCCAAGAATCTGTAGTTAAAACAATAGGTAAACTCTCCATCTTTTCCTTTCCCAGCAATATCCCCCAAATCCCCATATTAGCCGCCAACTGCATATCCGTCAACCTATCGCCAATCACGTAAGAATTCTCTCGATCCAGCATTTCGTTCAAATACTTCTCAACCATACCGATCCCCGGCTTCCTCCGGGGAGAACCATCTCCCGGCATACTCTCATCTATCAGTATCTCGTCAAAAACAACACCCTCGCCCGCCAAAGTCTTCAACATGAATTCATGAGGCGGCAAAAAAGCATCCATCGGAAACCGTTCTGTCCCCAAACCATCTTGATTGCTCACCATGACCAACCGATAATCCGTCTCCCGAACAATCTCCCGCAAGGCTCCAATAACACCCGGAACAAACGCCAATTTCTCCATACTATCCACTTGGTAATCAACTGGTGGCTCTTGTATGATCGTACCGTCACGATCTATAAATAATATCTTCTTCATAAATCACCGAATTTCTTTAATCGCTCGATCAACAAATCATTCTCTTCCCGTGTCCCGACGGTTATCCGCAACCCGCAGCTCAACCGGGGCGGAATATGCCGTACCCGAACAATAACGCCACCTTCCACCAAATATTCATACAGTTCCCGAAAACGCTCACAACGAACCAACACAAAATTGGCCTCCGAATCACAGACAACCTCCAACCAAAATAAATTCCGCAAAACCCCGGTAACCCTTTTCCTTTCCTGCTTGATCGTCTCCACCTTCTCCAAAAAATCGGCATCATTGCGCAAGACATCCAAAGCCCGCCGTTGAGTCAACGAACCGATATTATAAGGCGGTTTTACTTTATTCAAATAAATCACCAGTTCCGGGTCCGCCACGCAAATCCCTACCCGTAACCCGGCAAGTCCCCAAGCCTTGGACAGAGTTTGTAACACGACCACATTCTGATAAGTCTTCTGCAAAGTAACAGCCGACGGCATATCGGTAAAATCGATATACGCCTCGTCTACCACGATAATCCCATCAAAACGAGACGCCACCTCCCGGATACGTTCCAAAGGAATCACGTTCCCCACCGGATTATTCGGTGTGCAAAAGAAAATCATTTTCGTAAACTGATCCACGCTATCCAACAACATGTTCCACCCCGGCTGAAACTCCTCGTCCAACTCCAGACACCTCACCTCCACGTCATTCACCCGTCCACTCACCTCGTACATCGAATATCCCGGTGAAAAAACAATTATATTATCCCGTCGGGGTGTACAAACCGTCCGGATCAACATATCAATCAACTCGTCACTCCCATTTCCCAGTACCAACCGGGAAACCTCCACCCCCTTCAATCTCCCGATCTCTCGCTTCAATTCCCGCTGAAACGGATCAGGATAACGGTTATATTCCGACGCAAATGGATTCTCGTTTGCATCCAGCAAGGTTACATCCGTTCCCTCGAACTCCGCACGGGCACAGGAATACGCTTGTAACCCCTTTATATTCTCCCTTACTATATCTCCCAATGCTTTCATTCCAAATTCTAAATTTTAAATTCTAAATTCCTAACCCTTACCGCATTCCCGTGTGCCTCCAACTTTTCGTTATCCGCCATCATTTCGATCGTTTTTCCCAAATAGAGCAAACCTTCCGGCGTGATCTCTTGGAAAGTTATCTTTTTCATAAAGGCATCCATGTTCACCCCGCTATACGCACGGGCATACCCGTTCGTGGGTAAGGTGTGATTCGTCCCAGACGCATAATCCCCCGCACTCTCCGGGGAATAGTGTCCCAAAAACACAGAACCCGCATTCCGAATTTCCGGTACCCAATCCAAATAATCCTTCACGCTCAGCATCAAATGCTCCGGTGCATAACAATTCACCAGCTCCACGCACTCTTCCCGGGAACGTAAAACAATATATTTAGAATTCCCCAGAGCCTCCCCTGCAATAACCTTGCGAGGAATTTGATCCAACTGCCTGTTCAACTCCTCTTCCACACGATCAATCAGTGATTCATCGCAAGTCACTAGAAGTACTTGACTATCCGGCCCGTGTTCCGCCTGCGACAACAAATCAGCCGCCACGAACGAGGCCCGTGCCGATTCATCCGCCACCACCATC